>Ga0209755_10000468_pt1 | contig 73805 bp, 71 predicted proteins | sample TergutCo191P1_FD_187301 | JGI IMG/M metagenome (GOLD analysis project Ga0209755, IMG submission 187301) | Cornitermes sp. P1 segment gut microbial communities from Petit-Saut dam, French Guiana - Co191P1 (SPAdes) (version 2) | ecosystem: Host-associated > Arthropoda: Insects > Digestive system...
GGGTGGCGGCGGTGCGGCGGGTGGTGCTTCTCCCGGACTGTTCAACATATCCCCCTGTAGTTTGACAATCATATCACGGGCAAAATCCACGGGCAATATTTGCATGATTTCACTGTCTATTAATGTGCCGACTTCCATCCTGAAGGATACACACGCCAACAACTCTTCGGGCGCGAAATCCACGGTATCCAGGAAATCGTTGCGCTGGAAATCCAAATGGAAGGGCATGGGTGTGTTGATGTCCACTTTCTCTTTTATCATGGAAGAGAGGGACGTGGCCGACGAGCCTACCATTTGGTTCATGGCCTCGCCGATGGCACTCATGTCAATATCGTTGAGTTCGAAGGGGTCCGCGATGTCTCCCGTACCACCCATCATCAAGTCCGCGATGATTTTAACATCACGGTCTTTTAAAATCAATATATTTGAACCTTTCAATCCTGTGCGGTAATCCACACGTATTCCCACGCAGGGTCTGTCGTAGCTGTTGGCCAGAGAAGCCCAGTCCAAAACCTTTACTCTGGGGGTGGTTATGGTCACTTTTTGGTTAAGCAACGCAAACAATGTGGTGGAGGCCGTGCCCATGCTGATATTGCCAATTTCACCCAGCGCGTCGCTCTGGTCGGGGGTAAAAACCTCTGCAGTACGGTCTACAAGTTCGCCATTGGAGGGGAGGGGGGCCGCGTCGCCAGCATCCGCTTCGGGCGCGGGGGTGCTGTCTTCCTCGTTCAACATTCCGCCAAGCAACGCATCCAGTTCAGCTTGAGAAAGCATATCGCCCATTACTTCGCATCCTCCCTCTCAATTAAAGCTGTAATCTGCACTGCGTATTTGCCGCGGTTCGTACCGGGTTTTGCGTGAAACTTTTGCATGGAACCCACCTTAATGATTAGGTCAGAATCGGTATAACTGTCAAGCGGAACCACATCGCCCACCTGCAAGTTGACAAAATCGCTGACCATAATCGAAGTTCTTCCCACCAGGGCGGAAACGGGTACACGGGCCTTTTCCAGTTCCTCCGCCAATTTCTCTTTGTAGATAGCCAAATCTTCCTGCCGCCTTTTGGTGTCGTAGGAGAAGCGGGCATACAACCTGTCCATAATCGGCTCAAGCATCAAGTGGGGCAAGCAAAACGAAAGGGTTCCCTCCGCCGAGCCGATTTTAACGTTTAGCAAAACCAAGGCAACAATATCAGTGGGTGCGATTATTTGCGCGAATTGGGGGTTGGTTTCAATTTTTTCCAGCCGGGGGCGTATGGGGAGAATATTCTCCCACGGCTCCGGGAGGAAGTTTAACATTTGTAGTATCACACGTTCAAGCAGAATTTTTTCCACCTCGGAAAAATCGCGCATTCTGCGCAGACCGAAACCGGGCCCGCCCAATATCCTGTCTATTATAGCATAACCTACGTTGCTGGACATTTCTACAATTATAGACCCACCCGTCAAAGGTTGCAACTCTACGATGGCAAGTATACAGGGGCTGGATAGGGCCACATTGAAATCGCGGTACATAATGGCTTCCGAGTTGACCACTTCTATTGTAGCAGACGTACGCAAGTACCCCGTCATGAAGGAAGTCACACCGCGGGCAAAGTTTTCAAATATATTTTCAAGGGTACGCAATTGGTCCCGGTTAAACTTCTGGGGATTGGCAAAGTCGTACAGGCGTGCCTCTCTAACCACCTCATCCGGTGCCGCGATAATAGCGGAATCGTCGCCGCTGTTCATAGCCGCCAGCAATGCATCTATTTCGGATTGAGAAAGAATATCACCCAAGAAAAGTCACCTACTTCCAGTGCTACAAAATTTGCCCTACGTAACCGACCAATCCGGCGTGCTTACCCCCACAACAAGGGGGCCAAACTCCAACTGCAACCGGGTCAAAATACGTTCCTGTATAGCGGCACGCCCCTCCGGGCTCTTGGCCTCGGCGTAGGTTGTGGCGAAAAGCACTTCGTTGGCAATGGTACGTGCCCGCTGGTAACTGAAGTTGGTGGTTAGGTCCGCAAATTCCTGCCGGGGGCCCGTGGTATTCACCCCCACCATAACGGTGGTGATGATAAATACGTTCCTGCCCGGGCCTTCTTGCAAATTGGTGCGGATTTCGTCCAGCTCCCACCACTCAATGTCGGAAGGGATAAGAATGGGCGTAGGCGTTACCCGGGGTACGTCTTCCCCGCCACCACCTCCGAAGGAGGTAATTAAGTATAGAGTTACCGCTACCACCGTACCCAAAAGTAACACCAGCAAAGCAATTATAATTATCATCATCGGCTTACTTTTGTCCATAAAACCACTTCCTTACATTCGTTATAAACCGGGTATTTGGAAATGCATACCCGGGCGGCGGGGCGGGATTGCGGCGAGGGCGTCTACATCCACCTCGGTGTATATTTTGATTTCCACACGCCGGTTATTGGCTCTGCCTTCCGGGGTGTCGTTGGTGTCCATGGGGTGGTATTCCCCCCTGCCCCGTGATTCTATCAGGTTGGGGGGCACGCCCCATACATTGACCAAATGCCTGACCACAGAGGACGCCCGCATGGCAGACAAACCCCAGTTGCATATGAAGGGACTGCCCGGAGCCATGGGTACATTATCGGCATGGCCTTCCACTACTACCAGATGGCCCATCTCGGCATAACGCAAAATCGCCGGGGCCATGGTGTCTATCAAATCTATGGCGGCGGGCAAAAGAGCCACCTGGCCGGGCTGGAAATGCGCCCTGTCCTGCATAATCAAGCGCAAATAGCGCGCATCGTCGGGTATGTCAATGATAATATCCGGCTCTTCCACGCCTATCTCCCCGGGCACAGCCACCAGATAGGGGGCCAGGTAGGTTCGGAAGGCGTTGGCCATTTCTGCCGCTATATCCCCCGGCGCGGGTTCGGGCTCGTAAGGGATATTGCTTTCGATTTCCGGCAGGGGGGGGTCCTCCGGCATGTAAATAGGCGGGTCGGGATGGGGAAAGGGCGATTCCGCTTGGAAGATGCTTTCCCCCGCGCCTTCGCCGAAGCGTTCCCCGCGAAAGCCCGCCAACAGCTCCATGAACAGGGCTTCGTCAACCTGGGACATGGTGAAAAGGAGGATGAAGAACACCATCAATACCGTTACCATGTCGGCATAGCTGGCGAACCAGCCGGGCAATACCATCTTCGCGCCTTGTTCTTTCTTCTTGCCGCCCTTCATTACTCTTCACCGCCTCCGCCGGCTGATGCCGCCTCCGCCGATTTGCCTACGCCGCCGCGCAGAGCCGGGGCGAGGAAGGACTTCAGCTTCTCTTCGATGATACGGGGGTTTTCCCCGGCTTGAATCGAGAGCATCCCTTCGATGAGTACGGTTTTCAACAAAATCTCCTCGCCGCTGACTTGCTTCAGCTTGGAGGCGATAGGGTTACACAGGAAGTTGGCCAGAATACAGCCATAAAACGTAGTTACCAAAGCAACACTCAGCATGGGGCCCATGGCTCCGGGGTCGTCCAGCTGCAATAACATGAGGATAAGCCCAACCATGGTACCCAGCATCCCCCAAGAGGGCGCGTATGTAGCCATCATTTCCCAAACACCGGCTATCATGCCGTGGCGGTCTTCCGTCCATGAGCGTTCGGTTTCCATGATATCCTTTACCAACTCCGGGTCGGTACCGTCCACGATGAGCATGATGCCCTTCTTCAGGAACTCGTCGTCCATGTTGTTGGCAGATTCCTCCAGGGCCAGTACCCCTTCCTTACGTGCGGTGTTGGCCAATTGTACCACCATGTCAATGGCGGCGGCGGGGTTGGTGGAGGGGGGCTTGAAAATAATGCCTACGGCCTTTATCGCGGTGACGAAGGTACCAATTTTTACAGAAATAAAAGCCGCCATTACCGTACCGCCAATAACTACCATAACCGAGGGGGCATCCCCAAACTCGGCTATCATGGCGGGATTCATGTCGCCCGTAATCAGAATGGCCAAAATAATGAATATCGTACCTAAGACTATACCAATTATTGAACCAAGTTCCAAAATATCCAGCCCCTCTCGGGTATGCGTAATCCTGCTTTAGATGCTGACTTTGTTTATCCGCTGTTTGTACGCGATAACTTTATCCAAAATCTCGTCCACGGTGTCGCGTACGATGACCTTTTTCCCTGTAATTGTCGTAATTGTCGTATCCGGGGCCTCTTCAATTAGTTCAATTTGGTCACTATTTACCAATACATCCCGGTCGTTGATACGGGTGACGAGAATCACAAAATCCCCTCCTTATCTGTATTGCAGGACAGTCTACCATAATGATTCTTTCGTTACAATGGAAAATGATGATTTTTCGTAAAAAAAGTGCGGGTTGGCGTTTATTACCAACCCGCACGTGAGCTAAAAAGTTACCGTCTGAGGTTTACCAGCTCTTGAATCATTTCGTCTGAGACGGAAATCAAGCGGCTAGAAGCCTGAAATCCGCGTTGTGTGATAATCATTCCGGTGAACTCCTCGGCCAAGTCCACGTTGGACATTTCCAGTGCGCCGGAGCGGATATCACCGATTTCACCGATGCCGTCGAAGCCGCCGGAGTTAGCGGTGGCGGCCCACAGGTTGGAGCCCATGCGCTGAAGACCCGCCGGGTTGGCGAATATGGCTACGGGAATCTGACCCAGCACGCGCAGGCGGCCATTGGTGAACATGCCCGTTATGGTGCCGTCGCTTCCGATGGAGATATCGCGCAGTGTGCCGGGAGCGTTACCATCAATGGGCTCAAAGCCGATGTTGGTATTCATGCCGCCCCGGGCAAAGAAGTTGGTCATGTCGAAGCGGAGGGTACCGATGGGGAGGAAGGCGGTGCCGTCGTCACCAAAATCGGGGTCCGGGGGGTCCGGGGGTGCGAATCCGGCATAGAAGCCGAATCCGGGGGCACCGGGACGGCCCAAAGTCGCCGCCGGTATCATGGCCCCTTGGAAGGGCACAACCAGGAAGTCAAAATAGTCGGCACCCGGTCTCAGCCACGAGCCGAAATCGTCGATGTCCTCCTCGTTGCCGAAAATCGGCGTGGAGAAGCCCCTGTTGTTCCGGGGTAGCCAGTTATCGGGGTTTGGCACGTCCTCCACCGGCCCCATCCCCACCAGCTCGCCCAAGGTGTTGAAGCGCAGGGTGCCGAAGGGCATCATATCGGCCCGGTCAATTGTGTAACCCGTGTCGTCAATGTTATTGCTGGGTACGTGAACGGAAATGAGGGCGGGGTTTACGATTTGCCCCGGTATGGTGCGGATGCCTTCCAGCCACGCGTGAACGGCAAATTCGCCATCCTCGGTAAACTCGCCCAGGAAGTCAAATGTCCAGTAGGTAAAGGAGCCGGCTCCGGGGCCTTCGGTGCCCCTTTGTCCGTTGTGCAAGGTAAAGCGCACGTCTACGGTATACCGGTTGCCCAAGCTGTCGAAGATGGTCATGGTGCGCATAAGCTGGTTGCGGCTGTCCACATCCCGGGCGTTGAGGTTTCCGGCCAGTTCCATTACCGTGGTGGGCTCGGAGGGCATGTTGGCCTTATTCCCGCTCATGGAAAGCGGTTGCAAAATACTGCGGTTTACTTGCCAGTGGCCGTCGTCGGTTTGCTCCACGTCCCAGCCCATGAGTTGCATACCGTTGACACCCAGATTGCCACGGGCGTCCTTGGTGATGTTGCCCGCACGGGTAAAGAAGCGGCCGGACTGGTCCTCTACGATGAACATACCCTCGTTTTGTATCATGATGTCCATACCGAAGTCGGTACGCTGGGCCGCGCCCTGGGTCATGATATTGTCTATGGAGCCCATGGAAAGACCCAAGCCGATTTGCTGGGGATTGGTGCCCGTGCGGCCTACGTCCGGGTTGGCCGCCGTCGCGCCGGCAAGATTCTGATAAAACGCGTCCTGGAAGGTGGCACGCGCCGTCTTGAAGCCAATGGTGTTTACATTGGCCACGTTGTTTGCAATTACGTCCATTCTCGTCTGATGAACCCGGAGGCCAGAAACCCCGGTGAACATGGAACGCATCATAATGTTTAACCCCTTTCGATTTTCAATGGGGGCTCTGCCCCATTTCAATGGGGGCTCTGCCCCCAAACCCCCGCCGCTTCGCCGGGCAAAGCCCGGCTTGCTTCCTCACTCGCCTATCGGCTCGTTGCGGGGCGCGCTTTGCGCTGTTTCTACTTGCTTCGTATCGGCGGTGATGCTTGGATTCCTTCTGTCGGTCGGGAATCCGTTGCCTCCCCGTGGGGTCCGGCTTATACAACCACCGCGCCGTCAATATTGGTGAAGACATTGTCTTGCTGGTTCATGGCGGTTATTACTGTGCGCGAGCGTACATTTACCACCAGAGCCACATCGTCCATGATAACCAGCGAATCCCGTATGCCTTTCTCCTGTGCCTTGCCGATTGCCGTGCCCAGGCGTGAAATCTGGTCGTCGGACAGCTTGATATCCCGTGAGTCCAGCCGCAGTGCCGCGTGCTTCGAGAATAATATATCGCGGAAATTGACGGAGGGTTGCTGGACGGGCGGTGCTATCTGCCGTGCTGTGCTGGGCTTTACTGGCGTAATTTGCATGTTGGTTGGAATCATAGGCTCACCCCTTTATTCATCGGATGTCTGTGACTGGTTTTGGTTCTGGTTGCGGGTGATTCTATCCGCCAGGAACAGCAGGTAGCTGACATCATACAAGGTGTAGTCGCCGTCGTCATTTCGTACCAGAACATTCAAGAAGGGCACGCTGTTGCGGATGGTGACGCTTTCCACCACGCCGGAGATATGGGGCCCATGCTCGATGAAGCGACCCACATATTTGATGGCTTCCATAGCGTAGTTGATACGTTCTATGTGCTCGCGGCCGCCGTCCTGGAAGAGCAAATAAGCCTGACCGTTGCGGATATCCACGCCCACCAGCCTGTCGCCGTTGGTGAAGTAGGTGGAGTTGAGCAGAATATCCCCGTCGCCGATGGAGGCCACTTCCCAGGGGAATACTTCCCGGTTGCCCACCACCAGTACGGACTGGTTGCCGCTGATTTTGATGTAGTTGACCACACCCTCCACGAAATCGGTGACTTCGCCTTGGGCGTTGTGCAACAGGGCTTGGATGGTGCGGCCCACCATGTCTTGGATGCGGGCTTGGTTGACGGCGTTGAGTACGTTGTTCATGGGGTTTGTCGGGTTTTCGCTCACTACCTGCACGCCAGAGAGGGGTACGTCCATGTTGTTTATCAGCAGGTAGATGTCGCTTCCCTGCGCCGTTACCGACTGCACCACGCCGTAGCCGTCAATCCATTCGCCGGAAACGGGATGCCGGAAGGCAAAATCCGCTTCCCGCCCTATCATGCCGAAGGCTTGGGAACGCTCGAAGGTGTGGTTCAGGTTCTGCATCTGCTCCAGAGCCGAGAACTGCGCCATCTGCGCCATGAAGTCCCGGTCGTCCATGGGGTTGAGGGGGTCCTGGAATTTGAGCTGGGTCATGAGTAGATTCAAGAAGGCTTGACGGTCCAGGTCGCTGTTGGGGGTGCGGGTAGACATGGCCCATGCGGATTGCTCCGGCTGGGGGATGTTGCCGATGTCTGACCATAACGCGCTGTTTGACATATTACACTCCTTTCTACGCCGTGAGGTTAATCGTGGTGCTTTCGAAATCAATGTTTTCGATTTCCGCGATTTCTTCCTCTAATGCGGCGTTAATGTTTTCTGCGCGGTTGCGCGTGCTTTGGCGGCCTTGCTCAAATTGGTTCTCCCATTCGTTGCCGTCTTGCCGTACCGATACGCTCAGCTCGGAGAACTCGATGCCCCGCTCCTGTAGCGCGTCACGCAACTGGTTGAAGCTGGATTCCAATGCCTCGCGCACACGCTGGTTCTCCGCGATAAACTGGGCGGTGACGATGCCGTTTTGGGTCAGAACCCGCAGTACGATGTCGCCCAGGCTTTCCGGGCGCAAAGTCAGGCGCATTTCCGTAACCTGCTCGCCGGTGTGAACCCGGATTTGGCTCATAATCTGGTTGATGACGTCGGCGGGGTTCACGTACTGGGCGTGCTGGGCCTGTTGGGTGATTTGCACCGCTTGGGTGCGGTCCGCAATCATTTGCGTAAGGGGCTGTGTGACGGTAAGGGTGGGGTCGGGTGGGGGTGCGTCGTCGGGGGTGGCGAAGAGGGTGGCATCCAGGGCTTGCGGGGGTGCCTCGCCTTGGGTAGCTGTGGCGGTGGGCGCGGACGCGGTGGGGCGTGGGGTTGCCTGTGCTTCGGCTTGCTCCGTTGCCGGTTTGTCGGTGACGACGAGCTGGCCGTTTTCCGTGGCGTATTGCAGTCCTTCCACCACAGGGATTTGCACCGTGTTGGGCGCGGCTTTCGCGGTGGCGGTGGATGTGGTGGGCGCGGCGATTTGTACGGTGGCGGTTTCGGCGGGCTTGGCCATTTGCGCCATGGCTTCGTTGATGGCCTTGTAGGCCGCAGGGAAAGCCGGCTCAGACAGCAACGCCACAGGGGTCTCTGCGTTGAACGCCTCTTGTAGCAACGCCGTTACGGCCTTGGGATTTGTCAGGTCCTGGGGTTGCATGTCGAGCTGTTTCAGCATGGCCAGCAAGGCTTCCGGTGAAATGTGCAGGATTTCGGCTATCGTGTTAAGGATTTCCTCGTCGGGCACAAGCAACAGCATGGGGTTGTCGTAGGACGTGTCGGCAGGGGCTTGGACGGGGGCGGCATCGGCTTCGTCGGTCTGCTTGTAGTAGGTTTGCTCGGTTTCGTTGGCGGGAGCGGTTTCATCGTTTCGTACGGCGGTCTGGGTGTGGTCGTCATAGCCTTCGTTGCGGGGACTTTCCTGGGTGGTATCCGTACGCTGGGTGGGTTCGCTTGCGCGGCGGGCGCGGGGTTGCTCACGCTCGGCGCGGGTGCTTTGGGTCGCTTCTATGGCGTTGTTGCTTTCCCTGCGCCGGGCTTCGGCGAAGATGAGCTCGAAGCCGCCCTGCCTTTCCCGGTCTGCGGCGAAGAAGGCCCGTGGGGTGCGGTCGCCGGCTATGGCGGCCAGTGATTCAAGGGGTCGCATGGTTTTCCTCCTTTCATATAAGATGGGGCTCTGCCCCAAACCCCGCCGCTTCGCCGGGGAGACCCCGGCTCGCTTCCTCGCTCGCGTTGCTTCGCTGCGGGCGAACCAGGGCTCTGCCCCAAGCCGCGTTGCGGCGTGCTGGGCTGGTGCAGTACCTATATAATCACACGCTGGGCGTGGTTATACCTCGTTTTCGTCGTCGTCTTCTTCGTAGGCGTTGTATTCCTCTTCCTCTATATCGTCTTCCCAGAATATATCTTCATAGGTTTCGGGTACTTCCGGGGTAAAAAGTGAGGGGGCCACCGGGGGCATCACCGGCTCGGCCACGGAAATCAAGCGCAACATAAAGGCGGCGATGTCTGCGTCCATTTGCTCCAATATCTCGCCGCGCATGGTGTTGCCCATGTTATACAGCACACTGGTGAGTAAAATCACGTCCGTAATGCGGAAATCCACCAGAATATCGGCGGCCGCGCTTTCTTGCATACTGCTTAAAGTCCGCACGATGCTGTCCACCGACTCTTCATGCTGGCGCAAAGCGAAGGCGTCCCGCGCCAGTTGCTCGTAGAACTCGGGCATGATGTATTGTATATGGTTAAGGAAGGCGTCCGGGTCGCCCCGGGCTATCATGGCGTTGAACTCCGCGCTCACCCGCTGATACTCCACCCAATACTGGTGGAAGGGCAAAAGCCGTGCGATACGCAAGGCGTATTCGCGTATTTGCCGCTCCCGCTCGATTAGCTGTGCGTTCAATTCGTCGATTTCGCGCTGTTGGGTACGAATAATTTCGGCCAGGTCCCGGGGGAGCCTTTGCTCCAGGGGGATTTCCTCGCCCTCATATTCAGCCGGGGGGAACAAATTGCCGATAAGGGGCGCGTTGCGCAGGTAAGGCATGAGGACGCCTTCGCGCAGGTTAAATAAATTCAGAGAAAATATAAGCATGGCCCCACCGATAACCACCACCAGAATGATTATGACAATGAGGCCCGTTTTACTCTTTTTGGGAGGGGCCTTTCCTTTTTTACCGCCCGGCTTTCTGTCTTCGTTCATTGGTCACTACTCCTTTGCCAGGGCATCCTTGTATTTAAAGCTCACCAATTCGTCCACTTGCTTCTGCTCGGCCAGATTTTCTTCTATTTTAAACGCCTCGCGGGCGTTGTCGCGGACGATTTCCAGTGCCTTGCGTTCCTTCATGGCCTCTACCAGTTCAAGCCGCTTGGCTTCCGCAAAAGCTTCCGCGGCGGTTACTTTTTCTTTCTGCAACTCGATATGTTTCTTCAGGCGTTCTATGGAGTCGTTGAGGAATTTGATTTCGATGGTATCAATGGCGTTCATGGCCGCTATTTGAAAATCCGCTATTTGGGCGTCCTTGTGCGCGTTCATTTGGCGCAGGCGCGCCTTTTCTTCCTCCCGCTTGCGGATGGCCTTGCTGTATTCCAGTTCCTTTTGCTCCTCGATTTGCTCCTTTACGCCCAAAAACTGCTGTAGGCGGAAATTAAACCGCGCCATCGGTCAAAATCGCTTTCATGAAGTCCTGGGCGTCCTCGAAGGAGAATCTTTCCTCCACGGCTTGGGTCAGGAATCCGTTGATGGGCGTGTGCTTCGCAATGGCGTCGTCGATTTCTTCGCTGGAGCCCTTCACATAGGCCCCGATGTTGATTAAGTCCTCGGAGTTGGCGTAGACCGCCATGGATTTTTTAATTTCGTTGGCGTTTTTCTTGTGCTCGTCCTCCACGATGTCAGACATACAGCGGGAGACGCTGGCCAGCACATCTATGGCCGGATAGTGGTTGCGGTTGGCGATTTTGCGCGAGAGCACCACGTGGCCGTCCAGCACCGAACGGGCCGTGTCCGTCACCGGCTCCGTCAAATCGTCACCGTCCACCAGCACGGTATACAGCCCGGTAATGGAGCCCCGGTCGTCGTTGCCCGCCCGCTCCAGCAGGTGGGGAATCTTGGCAAAAACCGAGGGCGTGTACCCACGGGATACCGGCGGCTCCCCAATGGCAAGACCCACCTCCCGCTGTGCCATGGCATACCGGGTGAGGGAGTCCATCAATAACATGACATCCTTGCCCTGGCCGCGAAAATATTCCGCGATGCTGGTGGCCACCTCGGCGCATTTCAGGCGCACCAAGGCGGGCTTATCCGATGTGGCGATGACCAGAATCGAACGGGCAAGCCCCTCCTCGCCCAAGTCCTTTTCAATAAATTCACGTACTTCCCGGCCCCGCTCCCCCACTAGGGATATTACATTGATATCCGCTTTTGTGTTGCGGGCTATCATGCCCATGAGGGTGGACTTGCCCACGCCACTGCCCGCGAAGATGCCCACGCGCTGACCCTTCCCGATGGTCAGCAGTCCGTCCAGGGCCTTTACGCCCAAAGTCAGGGGATTTTCGATGCGGGCGCGGTGCAGGGGGTTGGGCGCGGGGTTGGTCACGTTAAATTCCACGCCGTCCTCGATGGGGGGCCTTCCGTCCATGGGGCGGCCCAAGCCATCCAGTACGCGCCCCAGCAAACTGTTGGAAACCCGCACGGTTATGGGACGCTCCTGGGCCTCCACGATATTGCCGGGGCCCACCCCCGCCATATCATCCAGCGGCATGAGCAAAATATGGTTTTCCTTGAAGCCCACCACCTCGGCGAGGACGGGTTTGCCATATTTTCCCGCTTTGATTTGGCATGTCTGCCCGATGTTGACATCGGGGCCCGTGGATTCGATGGTCAACCCCACCACTTGTGAAACGCGGCCCAGCTTGCGGATATAATTTTTTTCCAATACCGAGTGGTACTTCGCCAGACTCAGGTTTTCAAACATAGCGGGGAATCACCCATTTAACAGGTAGGTTATATTTTGACACAGGGCCTCGAATTGTTGGTTCAAACTGCAATCAATGTTGCCGAAGGGGGTTTCGATGACGCAGTCCATGGGGCTAAGGCTCAAATCCTTGGTGATATTCAGCTTCACCGAGCCGTCGGTCATGGCTGTGATTTCGTCCTTGCTTGCCACCACGGCGTCATAATCGTCGGAGGAGACATAAATGGTCACTTCCCCCGATATAGTCGCGCTTTGCATCCCCTTGCGCACCAAGGCCAGAATCAGACTGGGGTTGAGTATGAGCGCGTTGCCCAAGAGCTTGGTGGCGATGCCGATAAGCAAATCCACCATTTCCGGCTCCAGCATTTCCTGCATGGCGGCACGCTCGGCTTCGGCTTCGGCCAGCACCTGCCGCGCCTGGGCGCGGATTTGGTCCCCCTCACGGGTGGCTTCGGTCATGCCCTCGTGGTAGCCTTGTTCCCTTGTTTGCTCCAGCAAAACGGTGATTTCACTTTTCGCGGCGTTGCGCAGTGCGGCTTGCTCGGCCACACCGGCGGCCTGGGCATCCAGTATGATTTGCTCGGCCTCTTGCTGTGCGGCTTCGATGATTTGCGCGACTTGTTCCTCCGGGGAAAGCTCCGGCTCCTCCTCGCCCAAATCCGTATCCCCCAGCATATCGGCACCTTGCAAGGCCGGGTTGGTGGTGTCGATAACCACCACATTCTCGCGGTCCAAGTTGTAATGCCTGTGAATCCTAGACGATGACATCGTCCCCTCCGCCACGCGCCACAACGATATCGCCGGAATCCTGCATACGGCGCACGATATTTACGATTTTTTGCTGTGCTTCCTCGCGGTCGGAGCGGCGTATGGGGCCCATGTAGTCCATTTCCTCTTGAATCATGGCCGCAAGACGCTTCGACAGGTTGGCGAAAATGTGATTCTTGAGCTCCTCGCTGGCACCCTTGAGGGCGATGGCAAGGTCCTTTTGGTCCACTTCCCGCAGTACCTGCTGCACGTCCCGGTTGCCCAAGGCGAGGATATCTTCGAATACGAACATCTTTTTGCGGATTTCTTCGGAGAGCTCCACGTCTTCGATTTCCAGGGTTTCCAGAATATGTTTTTCCGTGGTGCGGTCCACGGCACTCAGGATTTCCACAATGTAGTCGATGCCACCCACCTGGGTGTAGTCCTCGGTCATGAGGGCGGCCAGCTTCTTCTCGAAGACTTTTTCCACTTCCTTGATAACCTCGGGGTTGGTGCCTTCCATGAGGGCGATACGGCGCGCCACGTCGGCCTGTTTTTCCGTAGGCAACGCGGACAAAACCTCTGCCGCTTGCTTGGGGCGCAGGTAGGACAAAATAAGGGCGATGGTCTGCGGGTGCTCGCTGGAGATGAAGTTGGTGATTTGGCTGGCTTCGGTTTTGCGCACGAAGTCGAAGGGGCGCACTTGCAAGCTAACGGTGAGCTTACTCAATACTTCGTAGGCTTTGGCTTCGCCCATGGCCTTTTCGAGGATGCTCTTGGCGTAGGCGATACCACCCTCGGTGATGTATTGCTGGGCAAGGCATATCTGATAGAACTCGTCCAACACCGCGTCACGCGTTTCGGGCATGACATGCTGTGTATTGGCGATTTCCAGGGTGAGGGACTCAATTTCCTCCTCTTTGAGGTGCTTGAAGATATTGGCAGATTTTTCCGGCCCGAGGGTTATCAGGAGTATTGCGGCTTTTTCACGGCCGGTGAGCTGGTCTATGGAAACGGTGGGCACGTTTTACCACTCCTCCGCGTTAAGCCAATTGCGCAGCAGTGCCGCCACGGCTTCGGGTTTCTCATTGACGAATTTATCAATTTGCTTCTTGACTTCGTTTTCCTTTTCGTAGTCGATTTCTTCCAAGCGGGAGGCTTCTTCCTTGGCTTCCTCCAGCTGGGTGGTGGCCAGCAGGTCTTCCACGCTGAGCTCGGGCTCCACTTCATCTTCCTCGTCCTCCTTGCGGCGGGCCAGCAAGGCGATAATGAGCATAAGGATGAGCAACAGCAAAACGGCAAGCATAATAATGGTAGCGATGGGAAGCGGGGTGTCCTCTACGGGTATGATAATGAAACGTTCCTGAATCATTACCCCTACGTTGGCCAGGGGGATACCCGTGCCTGCGGCAATCACCATTCTGATTTCTTCCACTTCGTCGCCTTCCACGATGTTTACGCTACGGGGGGTATTTTCCTCGATATACCACCAGTCTTCCTGGGTGGCTTCGCCGTTGCGCTGGAAAAAGGTTGATTCGCAAACGATAATGTCCCGCACGGCGATGACGGCAATGTTTGAAGCCTCGGGAATCATCCCGCCGGGGCCCACACGGGTAATTCTGTCATAGATATTGTGCTCAAAGCTTACGGTTCTATCCCTGGCCGAGGCGCGTGCCAGGCTGGGGTCGCCCATCATATAGGCGGGGGTGGCTTGCTGGTTGGCTCCCAGGCCGGGGCCCCAGTTCCAGCCCAGCATACCTTCTGCTTCCTGCTGGCTGGTTTGCAAAAACGTGGGCAGACCGTCCTCTGTGCCATCGGGGGCGGTGCGTACGGTTATACGCACCTCTTCATCTATCCGGTCTTCGTATGCAAAGTGGTGGAGAATGGTAAGGTCGTCAAAGGTATTTAACAGGGCAGTTTCGATGCTATCGGTGGTTCTTTGCTCCTGGCGGTTGCGCATATTCCACACATCCATGGCACTGTCGCTTTCGGGCACCATATTGCCCACGAAGACGCCGTTTCCGTGCTGGTCCATGATGACGATATTTTCCAGCTCCAGCCCCAGCACCATGGTTCTGACCATCTCGGCAAGCAAGCGACCCTCTGTGGGGGACACATGCCGCGTGGTATGTATGGTGACGCCCATGGACGCCTGTGGCTGGTTGGGCCGGAGCATGAGGTTGCGCTCCGCCGGGGTGATGTTGACTTGTGCCCTTGTAATAAAGTCGATGCCGGTAAGCATGTTCGCCACGTCGGATTGGGCGGCCCCCAGCAAGATGGCGGCACGCTCGGCCTCGGTGGTGCCCAGGCCGGTCAGGCTGATGGCATCCTCCAGGGGTAAAGTGGCGGCGACATTCGCGCTGCGCAAGGCCACGCCGTGGGCGTCGATGCGGTTGCGGGCGGGTACATAGATGCGGCTGTAGCAGGAGGAGGGCCTGTTGCGGATTCCGGCTTCATCCAAAGCGGAAGACACCTGAGAGATTTCCGTAAAGTCCCGGTTGTTGTACAGCACCACCCAGGAGGTGCGAAAGGCGAAGAATAAAATCAAAACCAATGCCAGCAAAAGGACAGCCACCACGCTTATCAACTGAATCTGCTGGCGGCGGGTCAAAATATCCCATCGGGCTTTGATGGGGGTATAAATTTGAATCAATCGTTCCGGCATATGCTCACCTCATAAAATGTAGCAATATTAGATTTGCATCCGCATGATTTCGCGGTAGGACTCGATGATACTGTTGGTGACTTGTACGGTGAAACTCAAGGAAGTGTTGGCCGCGCTCTCTGCCAGCTGTACCGCCAGGATATCGTCGATGCGGCCTGTGGCGAAGTCCAGTTGTAGGCGTTCGGCGTCCAGCTGCATCTCGTTGGTTGCCCGCAACATATCCGACGCCGCGCCGAAGAACGCGGAGAAGGGATTTTCAGGTACATCCTCCGTCCGCAGTTCATGCCGAACCAAACCGAAGGGGTTCATGTCGGCGGGCTGGAGCGGGTTAAGGCTCAGGGTAGTCAATGCCATATTATGCATAATTATTGCCCCCTACCGATTTCCAGCGTGCGCGATACGATGCCGCGAAAGCTGGTCATGGCGGTGATATTTGCTTCATAAGAGCGGCTTGCGGAAATCATGTTTACCATTTCTTCCACTATGTTCACGTTGGGCATACGCACGTAGCCCGCATCGTCTGCGTCGGGGTGGGTGGGGTCGTAGACGAGATGGCCGGGGCTGGGGTCGTTCAGCACATGGCTGACCCGCACGCCCTCCCCTTGGTAGCTGGAGAGCCTGTCGCCAAAGACCCGGTGGAAGGGGCCCTCCCGGGGGATTTGCTCGAAGATGACTGTGCGCCGCTGGAAGGGCCCCCCGTCTGCGGTGCGTGTGGTATTTACGTTGGCAATGTTCTCGGCGATGGTATCCATGCGAAGACGCTGGGCCGTGAGCCCGGACGCGGCGATGTTTACAGAATTAAAGAAGCTCATGAATCATCTACCTCCCTGTTATAGCCGTGTTCAAACGGCGGGAATTGTTAAGTACACTGTTTACCATGGTTTCGTACCGCACCACGCTAGTGTACAGGCGCACCATTTCGGATTCCATGTCCACATTGTTGCGGTCCATCCGATAGGCGAAGCCGGGGTCTTGGGCGCGCAGATTGGGGCGCACCTGGGACAAATCTAACCGCCCTGTGGCACGCCAGTTGTCAATGGCTTGCCCCAAGGCGGCCTCAAAGTCTACCGTGCCTGCAACGAAGAAGGGTGTATCGTTGTTGGCTACGTTGTTCATGATTACGTCTATGCGGGCGGCAGTGGCGTGCATGGCCGCGCCCAACGCCCGATTCTGGTTATGCATGGCTTGCGTTAGCATAAAATCCCCTCCAGCGTGAAACCCTGCGCACTCCATGTGGGATTTCACTTTATGTAGTATAGACTTATTCGGAGGTTATGGCAAATGTTTTGGCAAGTAATTATCTCCAAATTTTTTGGCAAGTATAGCAGATGAATTATCCCATTTCTACAAAAAAATAGCAAAAAAAATAAATTACGACCGCCAGTCTGGCGCGGCTGTTTCAGAGGTACCTACCTCCACCACCCGGGTCTCCGGCTGGGTTATCACGTCGGCGCGGATGACTTCTTCTGAATCGTGGTGGCCATTAATAAATGTTACGCGCACGGTCACATTGCGCTCCCCTTCCCTGCCCTCCTGGATGACGTTGATGTCGCCGACGGCCAGATTTTCGTTGTAGTTGGTGACGATATCCATGGGAATGGCTTCCGTGCGGGTTTCCTCTTCTATGGTGCGCACCAGCAAAAAGGGGCGGGTGGTGCGGATATAAATGATATAGCCGGGGCGGATAATCGCGTCCGGGGTCAAATCATTGTCCGCAAGCAAACGGCTGAGGGGAATACCGTTGCGCAAAGCGATAATCCCTTTGGTATCCCCGTCGCGCACGATGTAGGGGATGGTGGTCTCAATTTGGCGGTCGAGCCTTTCGATGGCCGCGTCCGCGTTGTCCAGATTCGTGTCCGGCACGCGCAGGGTCCGGTATTCCCAGCCTTCGATGACGGTCTCAATGGTATGCTCCGTTTCGAAGGCCCCGGTGAACCAGTCCGACACATGCCGCGCCAAAGCCTGGGTGCGCATGACGGCGATACGCTCCCCATGGACATAGATGGCGGTGGCGACAATTTGATATGTCAGACCCTCGCTCACCTTGTTGATTATCCCCGTCATGGTGTCGTGATACCGCCGGTTGGCCCGGACGGGGGTGAGGGAAACCCGGTCGGTGACGTGTATTTCGGCGGTGACATAAGCGGCGCGATGGGCCACGGCCTGTGCCTGGATGTATTCCGGGTCCCATTCCCTGGTTTCCCGGTTTCTGGGAAGGTACCCCATGCGCACACCGTTGAGGTAAACCGCCAGCGCGTTGTTGCTGGTAAGCATGATAATGCCCAACACAACCAGCCCCACGGCAATGAGCCCCAGACAAACGAGTCCCGCCCCCTTGGCAAAATTGCCGGAGGGCTTCCTCGTTTTCTTTGGGGCCTTGGCCGTGGGGCGGCGATGCCCATGGCTCCGCTGGGCCTGCTCAAAATAGCGCAGGCTTTTTTCCGGGGCGGCAGGGGGGGGCGGCGCGGGGCGGGGCGGGCGGGGCGAAACCTCCCGTTGCGGGGGCATTTTTCGTCCCGCTTGCGCTTGCCGGCCTTCCCCCCGTTGCACATCCAGCCGGACGGGCTTGGGCAGGGGCTTTAGCTCATCGGGCGGTTTACTCACGGTAGAATCGTCACCGACCTTGCCACATTGGAATGAGGCCCAACCATGACGACATATACATTCATATTCACGCGCAACCGGTTGAAGTCAAAGCGTTGACCCGTTGCGGTATCAATGGTGTCGTTATTTATCACAATGGTATGACTGCGTGGGTTCTGGCTGTCCAGCTCGACGACGATTATGGTCTGTCCCGCCCGGATGGCTTGTATATACCCCAAGGCGGCGGTGAGCTGCTGGCCCCGCTGGGAAACGATTTGAATATCCATGACCTCCCAGCTGTCCAGGAACACACGGATTTCCATGCCTATCCGCAGGGAATACACATCGAAGACACCCGGCATAATGGTGAACACATGGACGCGCCCGTCCTCACGCTGTACCGTTATCTCCGAAAAATTCTGGGTGACGCGTATCTCTGTGAGCCGCGCTTCAACTGTGGTACGCTGGCCCACCGCTTGCAAGCGGGTCAGTTGGCCGCTTTCCAGCAACGCCACCACGCTGTCGCCAATGCGTAAATCCTGTATGCGCAGGTTCCGTACATTCCCACGGGAGATTTCCGTGGTGGACAGAACCCGCAGTTCAAACCGCTCGCCGCCGGCCAGCTCGACCACCACTACCTGGTTGCCCAGATGGTCCACCAGCCGCCGCTCGATGAGGGTGCCTTCCAGCTCGCGCTCCCTATCCTCCAGCTCCAGCTCGTGTATCACCGTTCCGCTGAAACGGAAGAAGGCGATATCTTGGGGCTGGGCGTCGGAAAGGGGCACCACGGCATCGCCACGGCTGATGGTGGCGTTGGGGGCAAGGGTGAAGGTGCGTTCCTCGTCCACGATTTGCCCGGTGATGCGCACACGCCGGGTGCGTATGGTAATGGCGGGGGGATTGACCGTAGTAGAAACCACAAAGCCCTCGTCGGCGTAGAGGCGGATATTATCCGGCACCGTGGCTTGCTGCTGGGTGTTCTGTTGGTTTTGCGGCGTTTCCTGGGCGGTACGCGCCACCAGGCTGATGATTTCGTTTTGTGCGTTCAATACGGCACTGATGGTCATGCCGGGGCGGATAAAGGCGGCGGTGCGCTGTACATTGTCCACGAAAATAGTGGCAGTGGCCGCGATGGTATAATTCTGCGGGCCCAGGGGAGAGGAAATGAAAATCTGCGTGTTGCGATACACCAGCTCCACGGTACCTGTAACCGTGGACATGGGGGTGCTCGCGCCCGGCTGAAGCTGTACGGCGTTCTCGCCGCCCAGTGCGTTGTACAGAATCATGGCCAGCTGGGCACGGGTGAAATGGTCGGTGGGCATAAAATTATTGCCACTTCCCCCGGCCACCAAGCCCGCTTCCCGGGCATAGTACACGTAGCGGATAAATTCCGGGGCGATTTGGGCGTTGTCGTTGAAGGGATTATGGAAGGGCAACACGATGGCGGCGGCATGGGCCTGACGGCCCAGAAGGCGCACCATCCACGCCACGGCTTCCTGCCGGGTAAGGCGCGCACCCACGAAACGTTCCAGGTCAGAGGCGTTTAACACCTCGCGGTACAAAAGGAAGGCGATTTCCCGGTCGGCGATGCGGGTCCACTGGGAATGCTGTGCCGCCATGGTATCCAGCAAAGGCGACCAGGCATCGAAGGCGCGGTTAATCTCCGCCCGCAATTCCGCAGGTACGGGATGGGTGGCGGGGCGGAAGCCGGCCGCCATGGCGAAAATCCGCGCGGCCACAAATTTGGTCATGGTCTGGTTGGGGTGGAAATTCCCGGCGGGGTCGCCTACCATTATGCCGCCGTTGTCCGGGTGGGAAACCCAGTTGATGGCGTTGAAGGCGAAATGGGTGGCGGGGACGTCGCGGAAGGGGGTAGTCGCCGTGTTGGCCATTACGGGGAGGGCGGTAGCCAGTGTCATCACAAGTACGAGTACAAGTGCCGTAAAGCGTGCAAATTTCTTCATGGTAATCTCATCCTTTCGGGGCGCGTGAGGAATACGCTTTTTATGGTTTTTTTCAGGATATGTTCGGCCGCGCTTGCGGCGGCTTTATTTTCAAAATAGCCGAAAACCGAGGGGCCCGAGCCGCTCATGGCGGCCCCCAGCGCGCCCAGTTCCCTGAGTTGGGCGATGAGGCCGTCAATTTCGGGGTGCATCCGGGTGGTGACGGGGGCAAGGGCATTGAAAAATTCCTTGGCGATGCCGGGGATATCCCCCTTTTTGAGGGCTTCGCCCATGGGCCCCACGCCCGGGGCGGGTGTGCTTTCCGGCCCATCGTCCGGCTGTGCTTTTGCGTCCACTTGCCGGAAAATCTCCCCCGTGGACACGGGGATGGGCAGACAGGCCAGCACAATCCAGCAATCCGGGTGGGGCGGCAACTCCGTCAATATTTCGCCAGTCCCCTGGGCCAGCATCGTGCCGCCGGTGATGCAAAAGGGCACATCCGCGCCGAAGCGCAGACCGGCTTCGCGCAACGCATCCCTGTCCAGCCCCAGCCCGAAGCACCGGTTTATCCCCACCAAAGCCGCCGCGCAGTCGCTACTCCCGCCGCCCAGCCCCGCCGCCACGGGGATACGCTTTTCAATGTGTATGGAAAGGGGCTGGCTTATGGCATAGGCTTCCGCCATATATTGGGCGGCGCGGAAAACCAGGTTGCCTTCGTCGGTGGGCAAAGAAGGATTATCGCAAGTTAAGCGGAGCGGGGGCGTCCCCTTGGCCGGGGTGTGGGGTTTTATCGTCAGGGTATCGTGCAAAGCCAGGGACTGCATCACCGAGCGCAGGTTGTGGTATCCATCGGGTCTTCTTTCCAAAACTTCCAAAATCAGGTTAATCTTGGAAAAAGCCTTTATTTGTACAAAACCCCCGACTGGGTAAAGTCGGGGGTTTTTGCCACAAATTGCGGTGTGAATGTTAGCGTTTTGAGAATTGGGGCGCACGGCGGGCACCTTTCAGGCCGTATTTCTTGCGCTCCTTCATACGGGGGTCGCGGGTGAGGAAGCCGGCCTTTTTCAAGGGCTGGCGAAAATCCTCGTCTGCGTTGAGCAACGCCCGGGCAATGCCGTGGCGAATGGCTCCGGCCTGGCCGGTGTAGCCGCCGCCGTATACATTGACCTTTACGTCGAACTTGGCCAAAGTTTCCGTCAGGTTAAGGGGCTGGCGCACGATGAGCTTCAGGGTTTCCAGCCCGAAATAATCGTCGATTTTGCGTTTATTTATCACGATTTCGCCTTTGCCGGGCAACAAATACACCCGCGCAACCGCGCTCTTTCTTCTGCCGGTGCCGTAATAGGATACTGATGGCATAGTAAACTCCTTCTATTATTATTTCGCCAGAACCAAGGCTTCCGGCTTTTGGGCTTCGTGCTTATGGTCGGGGCCAGCGTAGACGTGAAACTTGGTGAGCATCTTGCGGCCCAGATTGTTCTTGGGCAGCATCCCCTTGACGGCGTGTGTGAGCACAAACTCGGGGTTCTTCTTAAACATCTCGCGCATACGGATTTCCTTCTTGCGCCCTAAGTAGCCCGAGTGGCGTACATAGTACTTCTGGTCCAGCTTGTTGCCGGTGACTTTAACCTTGTCGGCGTTGACGACAATCACATAGTCCCCCGCGTCCACATTGGGGGCGAAGATGGGCTTGTGCTTGCCGCGTAAGATATGGGCAACCTGGGAGGACAAGCGGCCCAGGTTTTGGTCTGCCGCGTCCACGACAAACCACTTGCGTGTGACTTCCAGCGGCTTGGTTATGCTTGTGGTGCGCATGAAATACCTCTTTCTTTTGCGTTGTAATTCAGCGCACGGGGCTGTGACGCTGGCATTCGCCCGTCATCTTAGACATTTTCTTAGAAAATGTCAAGACAAAATTCAAAATATGGTATACAATGCATTAATTTCACAAAAAGGAGAGAATACACCAATGGCAAAAAAGAAAATTGCAATGCTCACCGGAGGGGGCGACGCGCCCGGGCTCAACGCGGTAATCTGTAGCTTTGTACGTGCGTGCCTCAACACCATGGACTACGATATAATCGGTTATCGCTTCGGTTATCGCGGCTTGTATAGGAACGAGTACATCCCCCTTGACCGCCATACCACTTCCGGCATTTTGCGTCAGGGCGGCACCATCTTGTTTAACTCCAACAAGGACAACCTCTTCGATTATTCCGTGGAGGAAAACGGCGTAACCGTAAAGAAAGACGTTTCCGACCAAGCCATCGAAACCATGAAAAAGGAAAACGTCCACGCCCTGGTGGTGCTGGGCGGCGACGGAACCCTTACCAGTGCGCGGGATTTTGCCCGCAAGGGCGTCAACGTCATCGGCGTGCCCAAGACCATCGACAATGACCTGCCCGCCACGGAAGTTACCTTCGGCTTCGACACAGCGGTGAATACCGTAGCGGAAAACCTGGGCCGTCTGCACACCACGGCGGAAAGCCACCACCGCATCATGGTGGCGGAGGTTATGGGGCGCAGTGCGGGCTGGATTGCACTCTACGGGGGCATCGCTGGCTCTGCCGATGTTATCCTCATCCCCGAAATCCCCTATACCATCGAAAACATCGTGAAGAAAATCAACGAGCGCAAGTCCCATGGCAAGGAATTTACCATTATCTGCGTCACCGAGGGCGCGATAGAAAAGGGCGGGAGTGCCACCATCGGCAAAATCGTAAAGGACAGCCCCGATGCCGTTCGCTTCGGCGGCGTGGCGGCCAAGATTGCCCACCAGCTGGAGCAACACATCGAAAACGAGGTGCGCCATTGCCTCTTCGGCCATATCCAGCGCGGCGGCGACACCTCCCCGGCGGACAGAATCCTTTCCGCACGCTACGGCGTGAAGGCGGCGCAAATGGTAAAAGAAGGGCAGTTCGGCAACATGGTTTGCCTACGCAACGGCCAAATGGAATACGTAAGCCTGGAAGATGTTATCGGCGATGCGAAGGTCTCCGTCAGCGGCTCGAAGACCGTTGACCCCAACGGGGAAATGGTGCGGGTTGCCAAGTCCATGGGCATCTCCTTCGCGGATGAATAAAACGCGCGCGCATGAAGATAAGAAGAGCGGGCTACCACGGAAGTTTTTTTCGTGGTGGCCTTTTCTTTTTTTTAGCGCGATTTTAATTGCCCTGGACCAGTGGCTGAAAATCTGGTCCTCGGCCAACCTGGCAGGGCAACCCCGCCGCGCCGTGGTTGACGGCGTGCTGGGGCTGACCTATTTCCACAACCGGGGGGCGGCCTTTGGTCTGCTGTCCGACAGGGAATGGGGGCGGTGGGTGATAACGGTCTTGGTTATCGTACTGCTTGCCGGGGTGGCCTGGTATTATGGCCGCTTGCCCACGGAAAGAAAGCTCTGGTGGGTGCGGGCTCCGCTGATACTTATTTTCGCCGGGGGACTGGGAAATCTTATCGACCGCTTCCGCCTGGGCTACGTTGTAGACATGCTGGAATTTTTGTTTGTCAACTTCGCCATTTTCAACCTGGCGGATGTTTTCGTCACCGTGGGCGCGTTTTCCATGGTGCTTGTGGTCATGCTGATGGGTAAGAAGGCACCGTGGCCCTTCGGGGGGTAAAAGAAATCACGGTTTCCCCGGATTGGGCCGGCCGGCGGGTGGATGCCTTCCTCGCCTCCTGCACGGAAACGGGGCTGACCCGAAGTGCCGCCCAGCGGCTTCTGGCTAATGGAGAGGTGAAGCGCGGCAACGTGATTTTGGGGAAGAATGACCGGCTAACGCCGGGAGACATATTGACCCTGAGCGTCCCGCCGCCGGTTTCGTGCGAAATAAAAGGGGAGAACATCCCCCTGGACATTCTGTATGAAGACCCGGATATAATCGTAATAAACAAGCCCCACGGAATGGTGGTACATCCTTCCGCGGGGCATTTTTGCGGTACGCTGGTGAACGCGCTGTTATACCATTGCCGGGGAAACCTCTCCGGCATAGGCGGGGTGGAGCGGCCCGGCATTGTGCACCGGCTGGACAAGGACACCTCCGGGGTGCTGGTGGCGGCAAAAAACGATGCCGCCCATGTGTCATTGAGCGCGCAACTGGCCCAGCGCACTATGGGCCGGATATATTATGCCCTTTGCCTTGGCGTGGTGAAAAAAGAGGCCCTTGCCGTGCGCCTACCCATTGGGCGGCACCCCGTGCACCGGCAAAAAATGGCGGTGCGGAACCTCCCCTTGGGCAACCCCCTGCCGCCGGGTGTCCGGCACGCGGTGACACATATCAAGACATTGGCCTACCTGCCCGCCCACAAGCCGCGCTTTACCTTCATCGAAGCCCAGCTGGAAACGGGCCGCACCCATCAGATACGGGTACACATGGCGCACCTTGGGCATCCCATTCTGGGGGATACGCTATATGGCCCGGAAAGGCAACCGCTGAAAACCGACAGGCATATGCTCCACGCCGCAAAATTGAAGCTGATTCACCCCGCTACGGGGGAGGCAATGGTATTTGAAGCCGGCTTGCCGGAGGGGTTTCAACAGGGGCATATCAAATTAATGCAACCGCTTTAACAATGCACTTCCCTTAACCAATGCAAGGTACAACGCCAACGCCATCAGCGCAATCCCCCCGCCAAACAACGCGGCAAACGCCACCAAGGGGGTATGCAACCAGAACCAGCCCGCAACGCCCACCCCTGCGGCCACGCCCATGCCGCCAAAAATCATGAGCAAAATATTCATGTTTTGCTTCACGGCCTCGGCCTCGTTGTCCCAATCCAGCTTGGGCTTGAGCAAGTCGAAGTACAGACCCAGATAATTGAGGAAAACGGCGGCGGGGAGGGTTATCAGCACCCCGCCCACAGCCAGCAGTACCGGCGGCTGAAAGAGGATGAATAAGGGGACAAACACGATGGCCAGCCCTACCCCAATCACAATCAGCCCGCTGGCGGCCTTGGCGTTCAATTGGGTACGGTAGCGCACGGGCAGGTATTTCATCACGAAGAAATTGCGCCCCTCCCGGGAAATGGCCGAAGCCGTAATGGTGGCCGCGCCGCTCATGGTCAAGGAGAGAATGGCCATGGCCACCAGCGCGATGGCCGCTATGCGCGGGTCGCTGAAATCGACGGCGGCCAGCACCTCCATGAGGGTGTCGTCGCCCCCTGCGGTAAGCAAAGGGACAAAGGATATGGCCAATATGATGGGCATAAACAGCACCATGAGCACGCAGTTCATGAAGGCGACGGGACTGCGGAACAGCACCCGGATTTCCTTCATTATATAAGCCTTGAAAATACTCTGCCCCACCGCGCCCGTCATGATGTCCTCACGGGTCATTTTTTTGCCTCCCGCGCCGGATTCGGACAGGCCGATTACCCCCTTGAAGTACAACGCCTTGGCCAGCATAAAAAATATGACCAGCCCCGCCACCGCAACGCCCAGGCTACCCAACTGGAGAAGCACCGCCGTGCCAAAATCCGCCGCCCCCACGGCCAGCGCGGACAAATGATTGGTGAAGAATACCGCGTTCAGCGCGGTCATGGCCACGGGCTCGCCCATGAGCATGGACAGCAAGGATTCCTCGTCCAAAGTGACCATATCCTGGGAATATATCACAAACACAACAGCAAAGCCCAGGCTCAGCAAGCCCACAATCCAGTTGTATTTGTCCGGGTCCCGCACCATCCGCACAAAGCGCATGAGCAGCATGATAATCACCGTGGAATATATCAGCGGCAAAATGGGCAAGGTCAAAGCGGCCAGTAACATATTAAAAGTAATCATCCCCGCGCCTACATTGCCCCACAGCGCGAAAAACATAATCACCACCAGCACCACCGCCAGCAGGTATTCGAATATCAAGGCCACGGCGAACTTCGCCCCCACGATTTGCGTGGGCTTTACCGGCAAAGGCAGAATAAACTCCACATCCTTGGAGAAATAAAAGATAGCGGGCGCGGCCATCAGCGACAGCATGAAAATCAGAATCGACCCCATATTCAGGGTAATCCCCACCGCCAGGGAAATCTGCCCCGCCTGGGCGAAAAAGGCGTACAAGTCGTTAATCATCCAATAAATCAAGAAACCCATGGGCAACATACACAGCGCGACAACGCCCCAAAGCAATGTCCCCGCCCATTTGCTCTCCTTGCCCCCTACTTTCATGTTCAACGCCTGTCCCACGATAACCGTAAGGAAAACCCGCACCATGGCCCAAAACTTACGCATTGGCCGTCACCTCCATGAAGATGTCCTCCAGGGATTTGTTATCGTGCCGGGCAATCAGCTCCTCCAGCTCACCGAAGAAGATGATTTTCCCCCTGTTAATCAAAGCGATTTTGTCGCACAGCTTCTCCGCCACCTCCAGCATGTGGGTGGAGAAAAGCACGGCGTTGCCCGCGTCGGCGTGCTGGCGCATCATTTCCTTCAATTGGAAGGAAGAGCGGGGGTCCAGCCCCGTGAGGGGCTCGTCCAATATCCACAAGGCGGGGTTGTGCATCAGGGCACCCATGATAATGATTTTCTGGCGCATACCGTGGGAATAGCTTTGGATACGGCCGTTCAACGCCCCCGTCATCTCAAAGGTTTCGCCCATGCCGGCGATTTTCTCCCGGCGTTGCTCCGCGCTCACGCCATACATATCCGCCATAAAATTCAAGTATTCCATACCCTTCAACCGCAGAAACATATCCGGCGAATCCGGCACATAGCCGAAGTTTTGCTTGGCGGCGATAGGGTCTGTGATAATGTCGTGGCCATTAATGGTAATCTGGCCCGCGTCAGGCTCCAGTACGCCGGTAATCATTTTCATGGTGGTGGTCTTTCCCGCGCCGTTGGGCCCGATGAAGCCCAAAATCTGCTTGGCCGCCACCTCCAGCCGGATGTTGTCCACGGCTTTTACCTTATTGTTGCCGTAGGTCTTGCTTACGTCGGTGATTTTTAACATGTACTTCCTCCTATTTCCCGCAACGCGGTGATTCATGCTTTGATTATATTGGCTATTTGTGTCAAATCTATGTCATTTTATCCGGCTATGCCAGCGCGTTATATTTTTCCGGCGTAAGGAACCGCCGCATTTCTTCCCTGTATCCGGGGTCGATTTTACCGTCAAGCAGCTCCTTCGCCCAGAACAGCGCGCCCAGCGCGGGGGTGCTCTCCAGCAACTCAAAGCGCGTGGGTGCATCCAGCCCCTCCCGGATGGTACGGGCGAAATGCGCCACCATTCCGGGGTAGCCGATTACATTCCAAATACTACCCGCCTTCACCACCACCACCTCCCCGGCAAAGGAAAGGTTGCGCACACAGCCCACCACACCCTGGCCGCAGGAAATACCCACCCCGTCGAAGATACGGGCGGCCACCGCGTCGCCTTTTTGGGCGGCGTCGTCAGCCAGCCGTATTATATCCCGGGTCCGGTCCAGGGAATAACCCAGCCGGTTGACCGCCGTGTGCAAATCAAAAGGTGCCGCCACATTAAGTATCTCCAAAATGCCGGGTGTAATCGCACTCTTCTCCCCGGCACGGTAAATTTCTTTATACGCCGCCAGCACAGCCTGCCGGGCAATGTATCCGCCGCCGCCGGCGTCGCCGCTCAATTCGCCCACGCCGCCCACCTGCAAAAAATTGCCCCCGTCGTCAATGCCCACCACCACCACGCCGGAGCCGTTGATGGCGCACACCCCCGCGCTGGCTACGGCCTTCACGCCCAAAATTCCATCGTTGGCCACGGCGATATTGCCAAAGCCCATATTTGTGACGCGCCTTTTCAGCTCCGCAATTTGCTCCGGCTCGTCCGCCCCCGCCAGCCCGAAGCTTGCGGCGGCAATATCCCCCACACTTATGTTATTCCTTTTACACAATTCCCGCACATGGCCTTCCATGGTTTCTTCCATCCAATCGAAGCCCCGCTCATGGTTCTCATGACTGCAATTGGATGCACGCATAATATCCACGAAGGCACCGTCTGCACGGCACAACAGATAATCCGTCTTCGAGTTGCCCCCATCCACACCCAATATATATTTTCCCGCCATTACAATTCCTCCCCTTTGGCCTGTGAAGCCTTCCATGCACTACCCCTGGACGATGTTTCGCCCGGCTTCCTTTGCTTTGTACAGCGCATCGTCGGCGCGGCCGATAATTTCTGTCAAGGCACAGGCATTGCTTACTTTTGATGCAACCCCGCAGGATACGGTAACAGCTATTTCCCCCTGGGCAGTGCTAAAAGGGGTGGCCGCTATGTGCCGCCTAATGCGCTCGGCAATGAGCCGTGCATTTTCATGCACTACGGCGGGCAACGCGATGACAAATTCCTCCCCGCCGTAGCGGGTAAAAATCTCGCCTTCTTTAGTTACCATTTTCACGCGAGACGCAAAAATTTGCAACACTTCATCCCCGGTTGCGTGGCCGTAGGTATCGTTTATGGTTTTGAAATAGTCTATGTCCATGAGAATAAGCGCGAAATCGGCTTCGGCGTGTAGGGTGCGTTCGGCTTCTACCATCAGATAGCGGCGGTTAAATATGCCCGTCAATGTGTCGGTATAGGCGCGTTCGCGCTGGGCGTTGTGGTTGAAAACGCTGGTAAACATAAGCCCCGCCGATGCCAGCACATTCATTTCATTGCTTGTAAAAATGCGCGCATCTGCAAAATCGTACACGATGAAAAACCCGGCACGTTCCCCCTCGGTAAACATAGGCAATACCGCATAGGACACCGCGCCATAACCGGCACAGTATTGCATCAGCGCATGGGGGAGCTGTGCAGTGGAGCCGGTCAGTCCGTTGCCGGAAAAAAGCGTGTTAAAAAAGGCTTCGTTTTCATGACATAAAATAAAAAAATCCTGCGCCCAGGGTTGTGCGTTCGCGTCCCAGTCATGGACGACACTAAAACACCCTTGGCCGTCCATTTCCCGGATTAACCATATTTGTATGTGACCGACACCCAAAAGATTGCCGATTATGTTCATGCCATCGTCCAACACATCCATGCGCTTGCTTTCATCTGCCGCCAACAATGCCTCGGCGGCGCGGTTTAGCCCGCTTAACAGTTTTTCATGGTGCTTTAATTCGTTTTGGGTTTTCTGCATGGCATTTTTAACCACCTGGGCAAAGGATGAAATGGCGAACAGCAAAAAAACGAAAAAGGATGCAGTTATCACAGCAAAAATGCCACCGCGCACGGCTTCGTTTGCTATTACCCAACTGATAAAGGTAAAGTAGAATAACAAGAGCCAAACAACCGCCGCGCCACCCAAAATATATTTGGAAAATACCTTTTTTTCTTCTTCTTCAAATGAACGCATCCGCTTTTCGATTACCCTGCCGAGATAACGGGATAAAGAAAATACCACAATGAGCGACACCGAAAAGAAAATTAACATCATATAAATTTCGTATTCAAGGAAAAAGCCATGCCAGCCAATGAAACCAATCAACGCCAGAATAGCGATGGTAAGATGATTGCCGATAAGTACAATGGCCATCGTCAGCAACCCACGGGCGGCACCGATGTAACGATTTGACGCATGTATGCAAGACATCACTATTATTGCCGTCAACATGAGCAAATTGACGCTTAGCTGAACCAAAACTACCGCTTCACGCGAGACATGGGCAACGGACACAACACCAAAAACAGCCAACGAACTAAATCCAAAAACAATCAGCGAATAAATAAGCCAACTAACCTTGCCTATTCGTATTCCCCTGCACATATTATACAGCACCGTAGTAAAAAGAAGGGTTTCCCCAACGCCGGTAATTATATTCATTATGTTCATATGTATCACCCCTGAAAATTTACCTTCCTTGAAGCTTGCAGTTATCACTGCGCGACAACACAAAAAGGCGACTGCCCTCTGTGCAAAAAGACAAAGAACAGCCGCTAATATCTTCTGTCGCACAATTCGCACTCAGGAAGGTTCAATATTTTTGACGCCGAAAACTCTACCACACCTTCCCGCCGATTGCAATTATGAGTTTCCTTTTCGGCTTTCATTTTATTCGGCTTATTCGGCTATATATTAGCGTTGTGCGATTTTTTGCAGGGCTTGCATTACCGCGTCGGCGGCCTTGGCGGGGTCGGTGAAATCCGCGTCCAACAGGAATTGGGCGCAGTAATTTACCCGCACGCGGCCGGGGGGCAGGTGAATGTTGTCGATGATACGCACCTGGGGAAGGCGGCGGTATTTTTCGCCTTCTTCGGGCGTTGTCTCCTCGCGCAGGGCCTGTATGCGGCGAAGCAAGTCGTGTTCTGTGTACATGGCCAGCATATCGGCATTGAAATCCACGCAGATTTTGTCCTGCGCGTTTTCATGCCCCAGCATAATGAAACGCAGGTAGGCGTTGATGTCGGCGATGTCGGGCTTTACTTTGAGCTCGAATAGGATTTGTTCCCGGCTTTCGCGCAGATGGGGCAGGGCTTGGGCACAGGCCAGGGCCTTTTCCGTTTCGCCTTGCTTGTAATAAATGAAGCACAGCGCGGCGCGGGCGGTGTGGCGCATATGGGCGTGACCCGCTTTAAAAATAGCCGTCCGGGCTTCGGTCTTATTGATTTTGTCCATGCCCATCATGGCGCCTATGCTCACCTTGTATAAATTTGCCAGCGCGGGCAACAGGGTGATGTCGGGGCAGGTGTCGCCCCGCTCCCACTTACTCACGCTTTGGGGGGATACATTCAGCCGCTCGGCCACTTCCTCCTGGGTCCAGTCCTTGGTCTTGCGCAGGGCTTTCAAATTCTCGGCAATGTACAGCATGGTCATTCCTCCTGGAAATAAAATAGGGTGTGTCGACAGTAATTTTATTCGAGGGATTCCGTGGCGATTTTTCGCCAATCGAGGAGGCTGTGACGCCGCGCACCAAGAAGGTGCGCAAGGAACAGCCGACGAAGAGTGGTGGAAATATCCACCGGAAAACATCGAACAAAATTACTGTCGACACACCCTTGCGTGCTTGCATTCAGTGTAGATGCAAACACGCCTACGCACCATATCCCGTTGCGTGAGTTTTTTTCAACCCGTGGGTGAATTTTATATATTTAAAGCCACTGGCTGAACGCCAGCACAATCAGCAATACACCCGCCAGCCAGGAGATGTTAAAGCGCAAATTCTGCGCGGCCTTGTTGCCCAGCGCACTGCCCAATAATAAGGCGAGGGCATTGGCCAGCAGGGAGAATGTCAAAACCCACCCGGCCTGCAACCCCAGCAACGCCGCGCCAAGCCCTACGGCAAAGCCGTCCAGGGAGAGGGAAAGGGCGAGCACGGCGGCCTCCCGTGGGGAGATATGCTTTGAAATGTCCACGTCCGCGGATTCCGGGTCGGCGTAGACCCGCAGGATAAACTTGAAATTAAAGAGCGAAAGCGCGATTTCCTTGTTTATATCCGTGTGCTTTCGGATGAGGGCCTTGGTGAGGGAATCCAACAGCTTCGCCATGCCCACGAGGAACAGGATGGCAAAGGAAATCCCCGCCGCCATCCGGTTTGGCATATGGGGCACGAGCGCGGAGCCCACCAGGAAAGACAGCCCCGTGGTGGCCGTACACACCACCGCAATAATCCCCCCCGAGCGCAGGGGGATTTTTATTTGCTTGCACCCATAGGCAAAAGCCGCGGCGAAGGCATCCAAAGAAAGCGTGAGCGCGAGCAATGCCGACCCGGCGATTAAAACGCTCATATTCATCACCCATGTACAGGGTATGCGAAGGGTTGCAGTTGCGTGTAGGCATGGGGAGGAGATACTATAAAAACATAGTCATATACAGAGGCAAATGTACTACGCCGTCTTTGAGTAAAAAATCCTTTTGGTACAAAACAAATGACTCGCTCAATTTTGACTTAAAACGATTCATAAATTTATCCAAGGATGAATGTTTTTTATAGGCCGATGATTTTACTTCAATGGGGCTAATTTTGTTTTTGTGGGTAATCAGGAAGTCAATCTCCATGTGGTTTTCGCGTTTTTTCTTGTCAACTCTCGAATAAAAGAATAATCGGTGGCCGTTTACCCTTAGCATTTGGGAAACCACATTTTCCATTAACATGCCTTCGTTGACGTTTAGCTTGTCAAATAATATAGCCTTGTATAGCTCATTGCTTGTGAAAGTGTGATTCCTAAACGCATGAGTAACCAGCAACCCTGTATCAGCCATATAGATTTTTTGTGTTGTGTGGTCCATGCTGAGTGCCAAGCCAAAGCTGGGGTCAGTGGCGTTGTAGCAGGGGTTTACAATCATGCCGTCAGACAGCCACATAAAGGCATCTTCGTAGGCTCTAAAGCGTGCATCTTTATCTATGGAAGAAAGTTTGTATTTCTTCTCCTTCTTCGATAGTTGCCCCGGTAGGTTGTCATAAATGGCCGTTACCTTTTGTTTGTACGCGCCTGCGTACTTTGCGATGTCCCGCCGATACAGGGCAAGAATATTGCGCTTGATGTTATCGGTCGCTTCAAAATCTTGGCTTGTTGCGTATTCAATAACGGCTTTCGGCATTCCCCCGACCAATATATAGGTGCGGAAACTGTTCATCACCCTTCGGTGCAACGCTTGACCGAGGGGCTTTCTTTGCTCAAAACATTCACGGATAAATGATACCGTTACTTCATCACCAAGGGCATGCAAAAATTCTTCAAAATCCAACGGATGTATTTCAATTTCTTCTTCTTCGGAAGGAATCAAAATATCTTTGACATTTTCTTTCAGCGAAAGTAATGAGCCGGATTCGATATAGTCATATCTGCCATCCGCGACAAGGTGTTTTATAAGTTGCCTTGCTTTTGGATAGAGCTGGACTTCATCGAATACAATCAGGCTGTCACGCACATGAAGCCGCACTTGATAATATAGCGACAGCTTGGTTAAAAATAGGGGGATATCGTGGCTGTCGTTTTCAAAAATAGTTATAACGTCCTTGGGTGGGTTTGAAAAATCAATAAGTATCATTGATTTGTATTCGCTTTTCCCAAAGTGTTCTGCCAAAAAGGATTTTCCTACCCGTCTGGCACCGTTTAATAACAATGCCGTTTTTCCTTTGCTTTGGTTCTTCCAATCAACAACGCGCTTGAATGCCTTGCGTTTCAAAACCATGGCCACCGCTCCCTTCAAGGAGGATAGTAGCATCTATATCACGAAAGGGCAAGTTATAACTTGCGATATAATGCACGAAAGGGCAAGATAAAATATTATGCCATCATTTGCGCCCACCCGGACAAAATGTTAGAATAAGTCCGGTAAAAATTTTCCATGGAAAGAGGTCGAATACATGCAAACACGTAAAACGGTCAACGACATCCAGGTGAAGGGCAAGCGCGTATTGGTGCGGTGCGATTTCAACGTGCCGCTGATTGATGGCAAAATCTCCGACGATAACCGCATTGTGGCGGCATTGCCCACCTTGAAGAAGCTTATCGCCGACGGCGGGCGGCTGGTGCTTTGCTCCCATTTGGGCAAGCCCAAGGGGCCCGACGCCAAGGCCACCTTGGCACCCGTGGCGGAGCGGCTTTCCCAGCATTTGGGGCAACAAGTAAAATTCCTTGATGACGACAAAGTCGTTTCCGACAAGGTTAAAGCCGCTGTGGATGCCTTGCAGGACGGCGAGGTGGCCCTTTTGCAAAATACCCGCTTCCGCCCGGAGGAGAGCAAAAACGAGGAGGCGTTCTCCAAGGATTTGGCCGCGCTAGCGGACGTGTATGTCAACGATGCCTTCGGCTCGGCCCACCGGGCCCACTGCTCCACCGTGGGCGTGGCCGCGCTGGTGAGCGAAACCGCCGTGGGCTTCCTCATGGAAAAGGAACTGAAATTCCTGGGGGACGCGGTGGACAATCCCGCCCGCCCCTTTGTGGCGATTTTGGGCGGCCTGAAGGTGTCGGACAAAATCGGTGTTATAAATGCTTTGCTGGAGAAAGTGGATAAGCTGATTATCGGCGGGGCCATGGCCTATACCTTTTTCCGGGCCCAGGGCTACAATACGGGGACTTCCATCGTGGAGGAGGACCGCATCGGCTACGCCAAGGAAATGATACAAAAGGCCAAGGACAAGGGCGTGGAGCTGTTTCTTCCCATAGATACCATGATTACCCAGGAATTTAAGGCCGACGCGGCGTGGCAATGCGTGGACGCAGACGCCATCCCCGACGGCTGGCAGGGCCTTGACATCGGCGCGAAGACGCAAAAGCTCTTCACCGACGCGCTTCAGGGCGCGAAAACCGTCATCTGGAACGGGCCCATGGGCGTGTTCGAATTTGAGGTGTTCGCCCAGGGCACCCTCGCCCTGGCGAAGGCCATGGCGAACCTGGACGCCACCACGATTATCGGCGGCGGCGACAGCGCGGCGGCGGTGATTCAACTGGGCTTTGCGGATAAGATGTCCCATATCTCCACCGGCGGCGGCGCGTCGCTGGAATTTTTGGAAGGCAAGGCACTGCCGGGCGTCGTGGCGGTGGGATAAGCAACAGATAAAATTCTATAGGATGGGAGCACGGATATGAGAAAGAAACTGGTAGCCGGCAATTGGAAGATGCATTTTACCCCCCCCGCGGCGCGGAAGTTTGCGGAGGAAATGAAGACGAAGCTGTGCACCCCGGATGTGGACGCGGTGCTGTGCGTGCCCTATGTGTCCTTGCAGTCGGTGATGGACGCCTTGGCGGGTTCCCTTGTAAAAGTGGGCGCGCAGAACATGCATTACATGGACGAGGGGGCTTATACCGGGGAAATCTCCGGCGAGATGCTGGCCAGCATGGGTGTGCCCTATGTCATCATCGGCCACAGCGAACGGCGCGAACGCTTCGGCGAAACCGATACCACCGTCAATTTAAAGACCCTCAAGGCTTTGCAACATAAGATTACCCCCATCGTGTGCGTGGGGGAATCCCAACGCCAAAGGCGCGAAAAGCGCACCGCGGCAGTCTTGCGCAAGCAGATTACCTTCGCGCTGGACGAGGTGCGCCCCTCGGAAATGGCTAAAATCGTCATCGCCTACGAGCCCATCTGGGCCATCGGCACCGGCGAAGCGGCCACCTTGGAGCAAGCCGAGGAAGCCTGTGAGATGATTCGCGAGCATATTATGGACAATATGGGCGAAAAAGCCGCGCAAACGGTACGCATCCTTTACGGCGGCAGTGTCACCCCCGAAAATGCTTCGGCCCTCTTCGCCATGCCCAATATCGACGGCGGGCTGGTGGGCGGTGCCAGCGTAAAGCCTTCCTTTGAGCAGGTCGTGCGCTATGGGAAATAAAGATACCGTTGTACTCATGATTCTGGACGGCTACGGCCTTTCGGACGCAAAGGAAGGCAACGCCATCGCCCTAGCGGATACCCCCCATCTGGACTGGCTTATGGAAAAATTCCCCTTCCAGCCCGGCGCGGCCAGCGGCATGGACGTGGGGCTTCCCGCCGGGCAAATGGGCAATAGCGAAGTGGGCCACACCAACATCGGCGCGGGGCGGGTGGTGTATCAGGAACTGACCCGCATCACTAAGGCCATCGAAGACGGGGATTTCTTTAAAAACCCCGCCCTCCTGGTCGCTATGGAGAATTGCAAAAAAAATAATACGTCTCTTCATTTATATGGCTTGCTCTCCGATGGCGGGGTGCATAGCCACAACACGCACCTGTACGGCTTGCTGGAGCTGGCCAAGCGCAACGGCCTGGAAAGGGTATTCGTCCACGCCTTCCTGGATGGACGCGACACGCCACCGCAATCGGGCAAAGGGTTTTTGCTTGAGCTGGAAAATAAAATGCGCGAAATCGGCGTGGGGCAAATCGCCAGCGTTTCCGGCCGCTACTACGCCATGGATAGGGATAACCGCTGGGAGCGGGTGAAAATCGCCTACGACGCGCTGGTGCTAAACAAATCGGCTGACCCGGGCGAAGTTACCGTGCAATCGGCTACATCTGCCACAGCATGTATAGACGCATCCTACGCCGCAGGCATTAACGACGAATTTGTCGTACCCACCGTCATCACCCAAAACGCCTCCGGCACCCTGTCCCTCGCCGCAATCAAGCCCGACGATTCCGTCATTTTCTTCAACTTTCGCCCCGACCGGGCACGGGAAATCACCCGGGCCTTCTGCGACCCGGATTTCGACGGCTTCGAGCGCGCCGATGGCTTCTTCCCCCTGCACTATGTCTGCTTCACGGAATACGACGCAACCATCCCCAACAAGCACGTGGCCTTCCACGCCCAAAGCATGGACAATGTACTGGGGCAGTATCTGGCCGACAAAAACATGACCCAGCTCCGCCTGGCGGAAACGGAAAAATACGCCCATGTCACCTTCTTCTTCAACGGCGGGCGGGAGGAGCCCTACACAAACGAGGACAGAATCCTGGTCCCCTCCCCCAAGGTAGCCACCTACGACCTCCAGCCCGAGATGAGTGCCCCCGCCGTAGCCGACAAGCTGGTGGAGGCCATCGAATCGCAACAGTATGACTTAATCGTGGTCAACTTCGCCAACTGTGACATGGTGGGCCATACCGGGGTCATGAGCGCGGCGGTACAAGCCGTGGAAACCGTGGACGGCTGTGTGGCCCAGGCCATGGACGCCATGCTCAAAACCGGGGCACGGATGTTCTTCTGCGCCGACCACGGCAACGCGGACAAAATGCTGGACGAAGTCAATGGCGGGGCCTTCACGGCCCATACCACCAACCCGGTGCCCTTCGTGCTGTTCAACTGCCCCCACATGGGCCTAAAGCCCGGCGGGCGGCTGGCGGACATCGCACCCACGCTACTGGATTTAATGGAGCTGGAAATTCCGAAGGAAATGACGGGGGAGAGTCTATTAATTAGAAAGGGGTAGCTGTATGGCCACAAACTTTGAAAAAATAGCAGACCAGAGAAGACGTTTATTTATGCTTCTCAGGCTTAACAAGGCCAGGCAGGATAAAGTAACCTTAGCTAAAATTTTAAAGGAATTAATTAGTGAGACCGAGGCAGAGATGCAGGAGGAGGACGTCGCCTACGTCGAAAAAAAGATTGCCCAGCTTGATATCAGCACAGAGGAAGAACGCGAGGAATTTTTGCAAATAAGCAAATAAAATAACCCAAGGAGGATAAACAATGTTAAAAGCATCACTCATCATCGTGGACGTTATCGCCCGCGAAATCATGGACTCCCGCGGCAACCCCACCGTGGAAGTGGAAGTCATTGTGGAGAACGAGGACGGCGGCAAGGTGTTCTCGGGTATTGCGGCGGTACCCAGCGGCGCGTCCACCGGAGCCTTTGAAGCGGTGGAGCTGCGCGACGGCGGCGAGCGGTATCTGGGCCTGGGCGTGGAAAAGGCCGTGGACAACGTGAACAATATTATTGCCGAGGAAATTATCGGCGAGAACGCGCTGGACCAAGTGGCCATCGACCGTCTGATGATTGACCTGGACGGCACCCCCAACAAAGCGCGCCTGGGTGCCAATGCCATCCTGGGCGTTTCCATGGCGGTGGCCAAGGCGGCGGCGGCGGCCATGAACATGCCCCTGTACCAATATCTGGGCGGCTTCAACGCCAAGGAACTTCCCGTGCCCATGATGAATATTTTGAATGGCGGCAAGCACGCCGACAACACCGTGGACTTCCAGGAATTTATGATTCTGCCCGTGGGCGCGTGCTGTTTCAAGGAAGGCTTGCGCTGGTGCGCGGAGATTTATCATACCCTGAAAAAGATTCTTAAAGCGAAGAAGCTGGCCACCGCCGTGGGCGACGAAGGCGGCTTCGCACCGGATTTGGCCACCCCCGACGACGTTATTGACCTCATCATGGAGGCCATCAAAAAGGCCGGCTACGAGCCCGGCACAGACATCCGCATCGGCCTAGACGTAGCCGCCACCGAGCTCTATGGCGACGCGAAGAAAAACGGCAAGGAGGGCATGTACTACTTCGCCGGCGAAAGTCAAATGACCGGCAAGGAGGTATACCGTACCTCCGCCGAAATGGTAGACATGTACGAGGCCCTCTGCGACAAATACCCCATGGTCAGCATCGAAGACGGCTTCGACGAGGAGGACTGGGAGGGCTGGAAGCTCATGACAGACCGCCTGGGCAAACGCGTGCAAATCGTGGGCGATGACCTTTTTGTCACCAACCCGGAACGCCTGCAAAAGGGCATCGACATGGGCGTGGCCAACTCCATCTTGGTTAAGGTGAACCAAATCGGTACCCTGACCGAAACCTTTGACGCCATGAAGTTGGCCCACCGCCACAATATGACCACCGTGGTTTCCCACCGCTCCGGCGAAACCGAGGACGCCACCATTGCCGACATCTGCGTGGCCGTCAACGCCGGGCAAATCAAGACCGGAGCCCCCGCGAGAAGCGACCGCGTGGCCAAGTACAACCAGCTGCTGCGCATCGAGGAAGAGCTGGACGACGTGGCCGAATACCTTGGGCTGGGCGTGTTTTTCAATTTAAAAGATAAGTAATTTGCTTTTTATCAACAATCCCCACTTCGTTCCATAACGGAAGCAAGTGGGGATTGTTTTACACGGAATCCCTGGAGGTTTACCATGACCAACACCCACAACCAAGAAAATCTCTTACATACCGTAAACCAAGTGGCCGTAGCTTTGCTTACCGTCAACGAGCAGGACGTACTGAAGGCAATCACCACCGGCATGGAAATTGTGGGCCGTTGCCTGGATGTGGACCGGGTACAAATATGGAAGTGCGAGGTTCATGACGGCGAGGAATACGTGGTGATGAAGTACCAATGGTTAAGCGAAATCGGCAAGCAGAAAAAAGAAGTCCCCATCGGCACAAAATACCTCCGCAAGGAAAGAGTCAATTGGTTTGACATGATTTTGCAGGGGAAATATATAAACATGCCCATCCCCAAAACCCCCGAGTTCAGCGCGGAGTACGGCTTTTTAGATTTGGTTTCCTCTGCGGTGCTCCCTTTAATGCTGGACAAGGAGCTCATCGGTATATTCAGCGTTGACGATTGCCGGCACGAGCGGGTTTTAAGCGACGACGAAATGAATATGCTAAAGTCGGCGGGGCTGATGATTGCCAGCGTCTTCAACAAAATTGAGCAGGCGGTAATAGACAAGGAACTGGAAATGACCGAACGCATTCATATGATGCTTGAAACCACGCCCATAGCCGCAACCCTGTTTAGCAAAGACGGCAAGTCCCTGGATTGCAACCAAAAGGCGGTGACGCTGTTTGGGACCAGTAGCAAGGAAGAGTATATAGATAAATTCGTGTTGTACATGTCACCCAAGCACGATGGCGGGTTCGATTCAAAGGATTTTATCAATGGCTATATAAAGCAAGCCCTGGCTGAGGGGTACGCCTTTTTGCCGGACTTTATCTGCCGTAGCGCGGGCGGCTCATTGATTATCCTGGAAAATACCTATATCCGCACGCCGTACAAAAATAACTTCGCCGTCATCGAATATGCCCGTGACATAACCGAGGTTAAAAAAACCGAGGTTCGGGAACGCCAAATACGCGAGCGCGAACGCGAGGCGGCAGAGCTTACCCAGAAACTGCTTAACAACTCGCCCATTTTTATCGAGTTTTGGGACACACAGGGCAATATGTTCGACTGCAACGAGAAAATGCTGAAGGTGCTGGGCGTGCCCAGCAAGGCCGAGTTTGCTAAACGCTTCTACGATTTTTCCGCGCCCATTCAGCCCTGCGGCACACCGGCACGGGAGTTGAACAACAGAATGATAGACCAGGCGAAGGAAGCCGGGTCTTCCCACTGCGAATGGCTGTATATCACAACGGATGGAACGGAATTGTCTACCGATTCCAACTGGGTACATGTCAAGCATCAGGACCGCTCCATGATTATTGTCTACAGCCTGGATTTGCGCCCGATAAAAGCCTCCCTGGAGTCCGAGGAAAGCAACAAGGCAAAGAGCCGCTTCCTGGCCCGGATGAGCCACGAAATCCGTACCCCCCTCAGCGCGGTGCTGGGCATTTCGGAGATGCAACTTCGCAATAAGGCCCTCACACCCCAGACGGAAGAAGCCTTCGCCAAAATTTATGACTCCTCGAAGACCCTTTTATGCATCATCAATGATATTCTGGATTTGTCCAAGGTGGAATCGGGCAATGTCACCCTCCTCCACAACGACTACAACGTGGCGGCCTTGGTGGGCGACGCGGCGCAATTGCATTCCATTTACGCCGAAAGCAAGGGGGTGCTGTTCGTCGTGGACATCGACCCCGGCCTTCCCGCCAGGCTGGTGGGGGACGCGCTGCGCATCCGGCAAATTATCATTAACATACTCACCAACGCCTTTAAGTATACGGAGGACGGCACGGTGTTTTTCTCCCTGCGCTGGGACGATGCCCTGCTTATCTCCATTTGTGACACGGGCATCGGCATGACCGAGGAGCAAATCAGCGAGTCCAAGGGCGAATATATACGCTTCCATGAACAGCAAAAGCCCTACGTGACGGGTACGGGGCTGGGCATTCCCATTGTGTACAGCCTGGTGGACATCATGGGCGGGTACATTGACTTGGAAAGTAAGCCCGGCGAGGGCACGGATGTACATATCCGCATCCCGCAAAAAATATCGGGGCCGGAGGTCATCGGGGCAGAGCTGGCCGAAAATCTGAAGAACTTCAAGGCCATTTCCTGGTCCACGGCAAAGGAGCTGGAATTTGTACCCAGGCAAATGCCCCACGGGCGGGTGCTGGTGGTGGACGATGTGGACACCAATCTATACGTGGCCGAGGCCATGCTGGAAGCCTTCGGGCTACACATCGAGCTGTGCGAAAGCGGCTCCCAGGCCATAGAAAAAATCAAGGCGGGCAAGGTGTACGATATTATCTTTTTGGATTACATGATGCCGGAGATGGACGGTATCGAAACCACAAAAATGCTACGGGGCATGGGCTACACCCATCCCATCGTGGCCCTCACCGCCAACGCCATCAAAGGACAGGCCGAGACCCTCATGGCCAACGGGTTCTCCGGGTTCATCTCCAAGCCCATAGACATTAAAATATTAAATTCCTATCTAATACGGTTCATCCCCGTATAGTATGGAGGCGAACAAATGAAATCAAAGGCCGCCGTCAAGCGCGTCCTTGCCGCCCTGGACCGCTTGTACCCTTGGGACGGGCGGTGTTTTTTGCATTATCAAACCCCATGGCAATTGCTTTTCGCCACCATTTTGTCTGCCCAGTGCACCGACGAGCGGGTGAACCAAGTGACCCCTGTGTTGTTTGCCGCCTTCCCCACCCTGGAGGCTTTTGCGCAAGCAAATTTACTTGAACTGGAAGAGGCCGTGCGCCCCACGGGCTTTTTCCATGTAAAGGCACAAAATTTGCAAAGGGCGGCACAGCAACTGCTGGAACGCCACAACGGCCAGCTCCCTTCGGACATGGAAGCCCTCACCGCCTTGCCCGGCGTGGGGCGCAAGACGGCCAACGTGGTACGGGGGCATATTTTCGGCTTGCCCAGCGTGACGGTGGATACCCATGTGAAGCGGGTCGCCTATCGTTTGGGCTTGACCTCCCACACCGACCCCGTTAAAATCGAGTTCGAACTGATGGGGATTTTGCCGAAAAAGCACTGGATTCGCATTAATCAGCAACTCATCACCCATGGCCGCCACATTTGCAAGGCACGCCGCCCCCTTTGCGGGGAATGCACGCTACCCGACTGCGAAAGGCATGATTTATGACAAACACGAAAACCCTGGTCTCGGAAATCTGCGCCGAGCAAGACATCACCTGCCTCTCCCTCTCCAAGGGCTATATCCTGCGCATGACCAAAAACGGCCAAACCCGCCACATATACGGCAATTATTGGGATTTGAACAGCGCGGCGGCGGACCGTCTGGCCTGCGATAAATGCGGTTGCTATTCCTTGCTCAGCGCGTCGGGCATCCCCGCCATAGAACATACGCTGGTGTTCAACCCCGTGGAACGCGCCGCCTGGGCGGAGGAAAACGGCACCTTGCTGTACGCGCTGGAATACCTGGAAAAAAACAATAATAAAATTGTGGTCAAGCCCAACCAGGGTACCCAGGGGCGTGACGTCTTTTTCTGCGACACCCCCCTGTCGGTGGAGGCCGCCTTGCACACCATTTTCACCAAGAACCCCGACGCGGTGCTTTCCCCCTATGTGGAAATCGCCACGGAATACCGGGTTTTCTACCTCGCCGGCAAGGCGTACTTCATGTACGGCAAAGCACGGGGGGACTCCTGGAAGCATAATCTCGCCTCCGGCGCGTCGGCCTTCGAGCTCACGGACCCCGCCCTACAAACCGAGCTTGCCAATCTTGCCCTGCGCGCCGCCCAGTGCATCGGCATCAACTTCGCCACCATCGACATCGCCCAACTGACCGATAAATCCCTGGCCATTGTGGAAATCAACTCCGGCGTCATGGTCAGCCGCCTACTGGAACAGCTCCCCCATCTCCGAGGCACCATAAAGGGCCTCTTTTCAGAGGCCCTTTCCCGCTTGTTCGCCCAGAACCGGGTGTCCGGGCGCGTGGGGTTGCAGGTTTAATACGCCCGGCTCCATACCACCATTTTTTCTGCTGTGCCGCCGCAGACGAAGCAAGTTTCCCCCACCCGTTCCTGGGTGAAGGGGATGCAACGGGAGGTGGCGGTAGCTTCTTCCTTCACCCGCACCTCGCAGGCGTCCGCGCCGCACCACATGGCCTTGACGAAGCCGGGGGTGGTATCTAGGATTTGCTTCAGCTCGGGGACGCTTTGGGCGGTGAAGGTTTGGCTTTCCTGCCGTGCCTTGGCGCGGGCGAAGAGGTTCAGGCGGATTTCCTCCAGGAGGGCCGTCGCCGTTTTTTCTATACCGTCCAAGGGGGCGGTTATTTTTTCGCCCGTGTCCCGGCGCACGAGGACGCATTGATTATTTTCGATATCCTTGGGGCCGATTTCCAGCCGCAGAGGGATGCCCTTCATTTCACATTCAGCGAATTTCCAGCCGGGGGCATGGTCGGTGTTGTCGATTTTGCACCGCAGGGTTTTGGCGAGCCGGGCGCGGATTTCCTCGGCTTTTTCACGCACGCCGGGCTTGTGCGCCGCAACGGGCACCACCATAAGCTGCACAGGTGCCACCCCGGGGGGCAGTACCAGGCCATTGTTGTCGCCATGTACCATGATAATCGCGCCCACCAGCCGGGACGAAACCCCCCAGCTGGACTGGGTGGCGTATTGCAATTGGTTGTTTTTGTCCGTGTACTGGATGTTAAACACCCGGGCAAATTTGTCCCCGAAGTCGTGGGTGGTACCGGATTGCAGGGCTTTCCCGTCGTGCATCAACGCCTCAAAGGTATAGGTGCTCATGGCCCCGGCGAATTTTTCCCGCTCCGTCTTTTGCCCCTTTATGACGGGGATGCACAGCACATTTTCGCAAAAATTAGAATAGATATCCAATATCATGAGGGCCTCGGCCAGGGACTCCTCCTTCGTGGCGTGGGCGGTGTGCCCCTCCTGCCACATGAACTCGCGCCCGCGCAAAAAGGGCCGGGTCGTCTTCTCCCAGCGCATGACCGTGCACCACTGGTTGTACAAACAGGGCAAATCCCGCCAGCTCTGGATTCGCTTGGCATAGTGGGCACTAAACAGCGGCTCGCTGGTGGGCCGGATGTAAAACCGCTCCGTCAGCTCCTCGTTGCCCGCATGAGTGACCCAGGCCACCTCCGGCGCGAAGCCCTCGATGTGGTCCTTCTCCATCTCCAGCAACGACTCCGGGATGAGCAAGGGCATATACATATTCTCGTGGCCGGTTTCCTTGAACTTGGCATCCAAATGCGCCGTGATAAGCTCCCACACCCCATAGCCATAGGGCCGCACGATAATACAGCCCCCTGTCTCGGAATAGTCGGCCAAATCAGCCTTGCGCACCACATCCGTGTACCATTGGGGGAAGTCCAGGTTCATGTCCGTTATCTTTTCTACGCGTTTTTCCGCGGGCATGGTATGTGCTCCTTTGTGGTTGATTTTAGTATCTAAATGTTATATGTCACTCTTGCGTCGATTACATTCTTTACAAAGCATCTGACAATTATCGGCATTGGTTTTGCCGCCCTTACTCCACGGTGTCACATGGTCGCCCTCCATTTGTTTTAGTTCAAAACGCTTTCCGCATTTTGCACATATCCCTTTTTGCTTCTCGTATGCGGTTCGTTTTTGATTTTCTGTGAAGGTTCGTATATTTAAATGTTTTTCGTTGCGTGTCAAAACATACGGATAAATCCCTTTTTTATTGCTAACATCATCGTCCGTCATCAATGCCACAATTTCTTCTTCCAATTCATCCACATCGTACAATTCATTTTTATAACAATCATACAATGCGCCCCAATCTATACCTTTCATTTCCTTGCGGTAATTTTTGGGACAGCCAAACGTAAGCTGTATCCATTCAATTACATTTATAAAGTATTCCCACAATTCATTGGCATTTGGTTTATGTTGGTGTAAAGACATATACCCTTCTATATCACTTTTATTTATCCATGAAAGGGCTTTCTCCAAAAACTCCTGTCGGATGGGCGAACCGATTACATAATCCCTCGCCAATAAATATGCCGCGCAATTGGATTTGCTAAAAATTGATTTTGCATTTGTCAGCCAGGTTCCCGTATACACGGCGTTCCTTAATTCTTGGTGAGTTAATTTTTCTCCGGCTATGTTAATAATCTTGAACCAGTCTAGTTTTTCTTTATCATTTCCTTCACAAAAATATACCATGACCTTGTAGTTCAATATTTTTTCTTTTTCTGTTTCGGTAAGGTTATAGAACGCCCTATTATTAATTGAAAACCCACCATGGATATATTGGCAAAAACTTATCGTTCTTTGTTGCCCGTCCAGCACTTCAAATGTGGCGTCCCCGTTCTTAACCCAGTACATAACATTAAGGGGAAATTCTTTTTGAATGGTATCAATTACTGCATCACGCTTTTTTTCATCGTAAACAAATTCACGCTGGTATTTTGGGCGAATGTCCAATTTACCATCGTATCCGGTAACGCCTTCTTCGTTTTTGTCAGCGTAATTTAATGCAATTTCACGCAATGTAATCTCATGTAAATTTATTTTCATCGTGCTGCCCCTATCCGTTTAATTATTATCCTTGTATAAACGCGTTTATATGTACCGTCGTTGTTATCGACATAAAAACTTGGCCCGCCCTGTGAATATGTCCCCTTCTTTGCAAGCTGTGACATGGGCGTACCCACGGTTAAATTTGAACCGATAATTTCAAATTGGTTGGGATTATATTTATCAAGAAATGTTATCGGTACACCCATTTCACCATCATAATCGTAAGGAATGTCTGCTACATTTGATACTTCGATGGCGTTATAATTAAAATAGGTTGGATACGCCTCGGATGAATAACGTTTATACAATGTGAGTTTTTCGTGCCGTATCGGCACATCCAAATTAGTAAACCAACGCACCCCTTTAACCCGAATATAGCGAATACCCTTTTCATCCACCCGACAACCAGCGGCTTCTAGAGGGTAATAATCCGGTACACGAAACTCCCTGTCGCCGCTGTGGATGCTTTGGCCCAGCCATACCTTGTTTTCCATAATCAACGGAAATATCTCTTTATATGTAATGGCATTCACATTACCAATAATTAAAATCTTTTTGTCGTATTCCATCAGTTTCGTTATGTATTCTCTAAACAACGAAAACGGTGGGTTTGTAACAATTATATCCGCTTCTTTCATTAATTCAATACATTCTTGAGAACGAAAATCCCCGTCACCCTTCAAGCGTGTCAGGGTATTTTTCTTGTTTCTTAAAAGCCACTCAACGTCAGACAAATCAACGGCTCCGTCTTTATTAAAATCATTAACCTCTGTAATGATAATTTTATGCGGAACCTTCGTTGTTTTGTCATCAACAGGTTCTTCGTCAAACAATGTAAGTTGCAAACTGGCGATGGGCGAACCAATATAACAAGTAGCAATCAACTTTTTTAATTCCAAAAAGTTAAACGCCATGGCGAAATACTTAAAAAAATTACTTTCATATGGGTCGTCGCAATTACATAAAATGGTTTTTCCACGAAATTGTTCTTTGTAATAACGCATTTCAATTTCTATATCGGGTAACTGCGTGTAAAATTCATCTGCTTTGCTACGTTTCGCGCTATCCAGCAATTTTTTCACCATACATCACCCCTGTCAATGCAAAATGCGGGTAATATCCATATTTTAGCACAAGCTTTATTTCGTGTAAAACTGTTACAGCACCTGCGCCAATCGGTTTTTCACCGCCATTTTCTCCCGGTTGGAAATGGAGCTATCCGTTGTATGAAAAATCCGCGCCGCGTCCTGGGCTTCCTTTAATATGTCCATATCCCGGTACAGGTTGGCGATGGTGAAGGCGGGGAGGCCGTGCTGGCGGGTGCCGAAGAAATCCCCCGCGCCCCGCTGTTCCAGGTCCTGCTCCGCCAGGGCGAAGCCGTCTGTGGTATCCACCATGGCTTGCAAGCGCGCCTGGGTTACGGGGGCCTTGGCGTCGGAAATCAGGACGCAATGGGAGGGTTCATTTCCACGCCCCACCCGGCCACGGAGCTGGTGGAGCTGGGAGAGGCCGAACCGCTCGGCGTTTTCGATGACGATAAGGGTGGCGTTGGGCACGTGGATGCCCACTTCGATTACGGTGGTGGAAATCAGGACATTTGCGCGGTTGGCGCAGAAGGCATCCATGATTGCTTGCTTCTCGGCGGGCTTCATGCGGCCGTGGAGACAGGCGATGGCCAGCCCGGGCAAAGCGCGCCGGGCATCGGCGGTGTATTGGAGGACGCTGTGGGTGTCGCCTTCCCCCTCTTCGATGGCGGGGCAGATGATATAGGCTTGTCGCCCCGCCGCCACCTCCTTGCGGATAAATGAGTGAACCCGGGGGCGGTAGCGGCTGTCCACGGCGTAGGTTTTGATGGGGACGCGCCCGGGGGGGAGGGCGTCTATCACAGAAATGTCCAAATCGCCGTATAGAATCAAGGCCAGGGTTCGTGGGATGGGGGTGGCGGTCATGACCAAGGTGTGGGGAGCCGCGCCCTTTTCCATGAGGGTCAGCCGCTGGTTTACGCCAAAGCGGTGCTGTTCGTCGGTGATGACCAGCCCAAGGCGGGCGTATTCCACCCCCGGCTGAACCAAAGCGTGGGTGCCCACAATCATACGCGCCTCCCCGCTTCCGATATGCGCTAAAGCGTTTTTCCTTGATGCGGCACTCAGGCTCCCGGCAAGCAAGGCCGTTTCTATACCCAAGGGCGCGAAGAGCCGGGAAAACCCGTTGAAATGTTGCCGCGCCAGCACTTCTGTGGGGGCCATAATGGCGGCTTGGTAGCCATTTTTTATGGCGAGATAGGCGGCGGCCATGGCCACGGCGGTTTTCCCCGAGCCCACGTCCCCTTGGATGAGCCGGTTCATGGTGTAGCCACTTTGCATGTCGGCGGCGATTTCGGCCAGCACTTTTTCCTGGGCTTGGGTTGGCGTAAAGGAGAATTGCTTGATAACCGGCGCGGTATCCACATCGCCAAAGACAATCCCCCCCTGCCCGGCGGAACGTCCCTTTATTTCAAAGAGGGCGAGTTGCATAAAAAAAAGCTCCTCGAAGACCAAGCGGCGGCGGGCTTCCAGGAACATCGCGTCAGATTCGGGGAAATGGATGTTGCGCACGGCGGCGGCGCGGTGGCACAGGCCGTGCCTTTCACGCAAGGCGGCGGGCAGGTCATCGGGGAAGTCCGCCACCTTCGAAAGGCCCTGATGCACCAAGGCGCGAAATGTCTTCTGGGAAAACCCCGGCGGCGGCGTGTACAGCGGCACAATGCGCCCCGCGCCCAAGGCCGTCTCCCCCGCGATTTCATAGTCCGGGGACTGCATCTGCAACCGTCCGTTATATCCCAGCCGCACCGCGCCGGTGAAGATATATTCCCGCCCGGCCTTGAAATTTTTTTGTAAATACGGCTGGTTGAACCACACCAGCTCCAGCGTGCCCGTGCCGTCCTTCAGCACAGCCTTGGTGAGGGTCAGGGGCTTCGCGCCGCGCCGGGGCATGGGAACGTTCCCCGGCAGTTGCGACAGCACGCCCCGGATGGTCTGCACCGCGCCGGGGGTCAGGCTTTCCACGGTACGAAGCTCGCTCCGGTCATCATAGTCCCGGGGGAAACGGTTGAGCAAATCGGCCACGGTGGGGATGCCCGCTTGTTCCAGTAGCTGAGCCCGCTTCGGCCCGATGCCTGGGAGGGTTGAAATATGCATATTTCCATTATAACGCAAAAACACCCCCCGCAAACCATTCGCGGAGGGCGTTTTCTTTGGTGCACAGCTTACTTGTTGTTATTTTTGTTGTTTTTCGCTTGCGTGTCCTTCATGTTGATTTCGTCAGCAAACTCAGTTCTGTCAGACTTTTTGTTCGTGGTATTCATGTCTGCGTTCTGTTTTTTATTATTGTTCATACCAATGACCTCCCTTCGCGGTAAGTATGAAGCCGTTACGGTCATAGTATGGAACGCATTTGAGATATTTATACATATTTGTAAATTTTTTTTCAGCGCGCTTCCATGAAACGCAGTAGCGGATAGGGATTAATCCAGAACCGCCCCCGGGTGAAGCTCGCTTCCGGGGAAATGCCGATGTGTAGCTGTACGGGGATATTTCCACTGCCGCGCCCGCCCGTGTTGCCCATATAGCCCAGAGGTTCCCCGGCGTGCACCATTTGCCCGGAGCGTAAACCGGGGGTCAGCCGGTCCAGATGGGCGTATAAATAATAGGTGCCGTTTATGGTGGTGATACCCACAAAATAGCCGAGCTGGCTGTTCCAGCCCGATTCCTCCACCCGTCCGTGGGTCATGCTCACCACGGGGACGCGCCCGCGGATATTTTCCCGGTCCAAAATGGCGGTGCCCATATGGGTGCGGTTGCCCTGGGCGTTGTGGGTCACGCCCCATGAATTGCCAAACATAATGGAGGGCTCGCCGTCATACCAGCCCGGCGGGATGGGAAACGCCTCCAGCTCTTCAAACAAACTGGCGAACATGGCTACATAGGGTGCCAGGCTCCGGGCGTTGTACCGCCGCCGTATCCGCTCAAAATCCACTACATACAATTGCTCAATCACGCTCAAGTCATGGACGGCGTACCTGTCCGGGAAAAAATTGTTCTCCGCGTTGAAAATGGCGAACAGCTCCGGGAAGGAAATGTCATGGCGATAGGCATAAAATTCCAACAGCCCAATGGCCCGGTGCGGCACCTGAAAGGCCGCGACCAAATCCGCGTCCACCCGTATGCGCACCCCCGGCCGCACCACCTGCCACACACCGAAAAGCAACAGCACCACCCCGGCCAGCACACACAAGCGGAAAAAATACCCCTTCAATAGCCGCTGTGGTACACGCAAACGCGGCACGCGGATTTTCATTTTCGGCAAGCGCAGGGCTTGTACCCCACGGAAAGGACGACGCTTGCGCCCGGCCCGGCCAATCCCGTGCCGTTGCTTTATCCTGCGGCTTCGCGTGGACAAACTATCCCTCCTTGTGTGCGACTATATGTGCGACTATAAATTTTATGCGCGCACAGCAGGAATTTATGTCCGGTTGACAGCACTATTTTTTTATCCTATAAATTAGCGCGGATTCAATATGTAATCCACACCCTTTAGGGAATAGGAGTGATTCAATGAAGCAATTAATGAAAAAAGCCGTGGCGGTATTTGTGGCGGCGGTATTGGCGATGGGGCTTGCCCCCCTTGGGGCCCGTGCGGCTGACGACGAGCCCTTGGCCGCAACCCGGGCCTTTGCCGTGCAACAGGCCCACGCGCTGGCGGAAATGTTCCCCTTCGCGGGCATGACCATTGCGTTGGTGGACACGAACCATGATTTCACGTGGTTTCACAGCGTGGGCTACGCGGACGCGCCGCGAGGCGTGCCGGTTACGGAGCGCACGCTGTTTAACGTAGGCTCTACGGCCAAGGTGTTTACGGCTATGGCGGCCATGCAACTGGTAGAGGCCGGAGAGCTGGACTTGGATGAGCCCATTGTCACCTATTTGCCCGGCTTCAGCTTGCGCCCCCATCCGCTGTATGGCGGCAATTCCGGCAATATTACAGCGCGGATGCTGTTGACCCACACCTCGGGCATACATGAAATCCTGGGCGATACGGCCTTCTCCCCCCATGGGCAGGACCCCACCTTTATGAACCGCCTGATGCCCATACTGGCGAATTTGCATATGCAAAACGAAGAGCTGAACCGCGTCACCTACAATAATACGGGCTGGGCCATGCTGGGGGTGCTGATTGCCTCTCTGGCGGGGTATGACAATTATTTCGACGGCTTTGTGTCCGTTACCCGGGATATGTTTGACGACATGGGGATGTATGACACGGATTTCGCCATACACGCCGGCAACCGGGCGGCCATAGCCCTGCCCCACATGGACGCGCAAACGCCCATGGATGTCTTCACCTATGTCAGCATGACCTCTGCGGGAGGTGCTGTGAGCAACGCGGTGGATATGGCGCGGCTGTTGCATGTATTATTGGACGGCGGCGGGGATGTGCTTTCCGAGGAAAGCCTGACGTACATGACAGCGGTGCAGGATATGGGCATCGTGTTCCCCATGGATTTTGATATGGCCTTGGGCTTTATGCACCTGGACGCGCTGGGCGACGGCGTGACGAAGCTAGGGCATGGCGGCAATTTACAGCACCATACGGAATTATTGTTTGACCCTGAGCACGGCTTTGGCGTCTTTGTTTCCCTAAACAGCATGACGGGCCAGCCGGCGGTGCATATTTTGGCCCACTCCCTGATGCGCGTGGCCTACCAGGAAATCACCGGCGCGGCCCCGCAACCCGGTGTGCCCGCCTTTTCCCCGCCGGGCGTAACCGATGCAGACGCATTGGTGGGCTGGTACGCGGGCATGGCCTTGGGCGGCATTGTGGAGCTGGTGCAATGCGAGGAAGAATTGTTGCATTTTGTGGGCATCCCCGGCGCGCCGCTCCCCATAACCCTCACGCCCACGGAGGACGGCGTCTTCGACTCTGTAATAGGCCCACTCTGGTTCTATGAAATAGAGGGCATTATGCTCCTGTTTGCGGGGCACGCCGCCTTTGCTGAACGGGTGGAGATTTTACCCGCCGCGCCCGGGTTTGCCGAGCGGTTTGCCGGCGCGTGGGAGGTTTTTGTGGGCCCGGAGGGACTACAGGGCCTGGAAACCACGCTAGAAGTGGACGAGCGCGGGTATGCCTTTGCCGAGGTACTGGGTGTGCGCATGATAATATCCTCCATTGACGCCTATACCTCCGTAAGCCCCGGGCGTATGCGTTCCATGGGCAGTGTTTCCGAAGCGATATGGGACGGCACGGCTTATATTATCCGGGAAAGCGGATTGTATCTGCGCCGGGTACCGGAGGCGCGCTTGCCGTCGGATATAACGGCCCCCGCCACTCTGCGCTTCGTCATTGGAAGCCCCGACTTTACCCTGGATGGCGAAGCATACGCGCTATCCTCCCCGCCCCTTATCGTGTCGGGCCGTACCCTGTTGCCCGTAGCGGACATGGAATATATCTTCGGCGTGACCAGGGCCTTTATAATAGAAGCCCTGGCCGGAAGGAACCTGCCCGATGCCCCGGAGACGGCGGCCCTCCTGCCAATTCGCTATGTAGTGGAAGCCCTGGGCGGTACACTGCGCTGGGACAGGGCCCATCAGGCGGTTTATATTAATTTATAGAAAAATTTGACAAAAACTACCAAAAAAGCCGCGAACGCGGCTTTTTTATTTTTCACAGGACGGCTCTTTTTTGTTTCCTTTTTTTAATCTTTACATCAACAACGCCCTTATATCCTCCGGCAGGGTGTCCGGCTCATAATTTATGCTTATGGTAAACGCCACTTCGTCCCTTTGGGCGATGGCGTCCAATTTCTTTGCGAGTTTTTGTAGGCTTTCGTTGTCCAGGGTTTTGATTATATTGCTTAGGCCATCCACGTAGATATGTTCGATGTCGGCGTTTTGGGAAAGGATGCCCATGATGAACCCGACGAACTCACGGTAGTTGGACAGCACACCCTTGCCCGCCTCCACGAAGCGGATATCCCGGTCAATTTCGCGGGTATGGCGGCGGTCGTCGTCGATGTACACCAGGTGCCCGTCGGCTTGCTTTAGTGCTTCGTTGGCCATGTCGATGAGTTTGCGCGTCTTGCCTTGGCCCTTTTGGCCTGCCATAAATTTTATCATTCTCATTCCTCCCAAGGAAAATACTTGCCTTACGCGATTTATTATAGCATAATCTCCGGTGGTATACATAACTTCGGTTGGTGTGGGAGTTGCGTTTTTTGTATCTAAAGAAATTAGAGCTGGTGGGCTTCAAGTCTTTCGCGGAGCGCGTGCAATTGAACTTCGGCGCGGGTCTCAACGCTGTGGTCGGGCCCAACGGCAGCGGCAAGTCCAACATTGCCGACGCCATGCGCTGGGTGCTGGGGGAACAATCCGCCAAGCAGCTTCGCGGCACGAAAATGGAGGACATTATTTTCGCCGGAACGGCACACCGCAAGCCCTTGGGCTTTGCGGAGATTGTCATGCGCATCGACAATACCTGCAACACGCTGTCCTTGGGCACGCCGGAGGTAGTCGTCACCCGCCGGGTGTACCGCTCGGGGGAAAGCGAGTTCGCGCTGAACGGCACCCCCTGCCGCCTGAAGGACATCCAACAGCTTTTCATGGACACGGGCGTGGGGCGCGACGGGTATTCCATTATCGGCCAAGGCCGGGTGGACGAAATCCTCAGTGCCCGCAGTGAGGACCGCCGGCATATCTTCGAAGAGGCCGCCGGCATCAGCAAATTCAAGGCACGCCGCCACGAAACCCTAAACCGGCTGGAGCGCGAGCGGCAGAACCGTGCCCGGGTGGCGGATATTATCACCGAGCTGGACGAGCAGATGGAACCTTTGGCGGAGCAATCCGTCGCCGCCCAACGCTACCTCTCCCTGCGGGACAAGTATAAGGAAGCCCACCTGAACATTTTTCTCAATGAAGTGCGCAAACTGGAAACCGAGCTGGTAAAAACCGAGGAAGCCCTGGCCAACGCCCTGGCACAATCCGCCGACGGCAGGCAACGCCTTGCCTTGGCACGGGAAGCGGAAGAGGCCCTGAAAAATCAAGCCACCGAAGCCGATACCCGCTACCGCCAAGCCAACGAGGCCCTGCTGGAGACCACCTACGCCACGGAAAAAGCGGAGGGCGACCGCAAACTGCTGGAAAGCCAGCACACCCAGCTCATCACCGACCAAATCCGTCTGCGCGGCGACGTGGACAAGCGCGACGTGGCCATAGCCGAAAAAAAAGCCGAGCGGGGCATCGCGGAGGACGTCCGGGATAAGGCCGCCGCCACATTGGCGGAGCTCACCGCACAGCTGCTTAGCCAGCAGGACCGCTCCGCCCAGTACGAATCCGAGGAGGAGGCAAACAATGCCGCCCTCGCCGCCCACAACGCGGATATTCTGGCCCAGGGCAACGCCGTAACGGAGTGCAAAGCAAAATTACTTGATGAGGAAAGCCGCTACCGCCGCCTGGAAGAGGACAAGGAAAAACTGGACATACACATCGAAGCCGTGGAAGAAAACATGAAAAGTCAAGCAGAAGTGCTTGAAGAGCTGGAAAAAAATCTGGAGGGGCGCAAGGCGGAGCATCTTCGCGCAGAGGAAACGGTAAAATCCTACGCCGCCGCACTGACAAAGCTAAACGCGGAGCTACAAGCACTGGAAAATGAGTACCGCGCCGCCCAAGAGGCCCTCACCACGGCACGGGGCAAGCACCGCGCCCTGGAGGACTTGCAAAACCACCACGAGGGCTACTACCGCAGTGTCAAGTCGATTCTGCGCCAGCGTGAGACAAACCGGAATTTCTCCGGCATATGCGGCGCGGTGGGCGAGCTCCTGGGCGTACCCGATGAATACGCCACCGCCATCGAAATCGCCCTCGGCAGTGCGGCACAACATATCATTACCCGGACGGAAGACGACGCGAAACGCGCCATCGAATTTTTGAAGCAGTCCAAGGATGGGCGGGCCACATTCCTTCCCCTTACAGCGGTTAAAGGAAGAATGCTTGACGTCAGGCGTATTGCCCACGAGCCCGGCTTTATCGGCGTAGCCGCCACCTTAGTGACCCATGACAGCGCGTATGGCGAGGTCATGGCCCAATTACTTGGGGATATCGTCATCGTGGATAATCTGGATAATGCCTCGGCCATTCACAAGAAATACAAATATGCCTACAAGCTCGTCACATTGGAGGGGGAACGCTTGAGCCCCGGCGGTGCCATGACCGGCGGCAGTATGCAACGGGGCTCGGGGGGCATCATCGGCAGGGCGCGCCAGCTTTCCGACTTGGCCGCGCAAATCATCCAACTGGACAAATCCTTCCAAGCCCTTTCTGCGGCACGCAAGGCGCAAAGCGAAAAATGCCAAGCCACCGACGAAGCCCTGCACCGCGCCCGCACCCGCGCCCAAACCCTGCAACTGGAAGCCCAGACATTGAAGGAAAAGCACGGCCTTGTGGCCCAGGGGCTCACAACCCTGCGCGCCACCGCCGCCACCTACGGCGAGGAAAACGACACCCTGATGGCGCGCCTGGTGGAAACGAATCAGGCCATCCGTCAGGCCAAGCAAGCCCAGACCGAGCAGGAACGCGCCCTGGAGGCCGCCCACAAACGCCTTGAAGCCTACCAGCACAGCCTCATCGAGAAGCGGCTCCAGCACAACGAGGAAAGCGACGCCCTTACGGAGCTTCGGGTGGAAATCAGCCGCAACACCGAATGGAAATCCACCGCCGTCGCCAACATCGCCCGGCTGGAGCGCGAAACGGAAATCCTAATTGAAGAGAAGCAATTCCTCATGGGCGAAATCGAAGCATCGCGGAAAACCGCAGATAAAATCAAGGCCGACCGGGAACAGCTCAGTGCCAATGTATCCGCTTTGCAAGCCCGCATGGAGGAAATCCGCGCCTCCCTCACCGCCGCCGAGGCCACCAAGACCCAGCTTGACGAGGCCATCTCCCGGGTGGAGGCCGACGAACGCAGTCAATCCGACGAGTCCTCCCTGCTGGAAAAGGAGCTTACCCGGCTGGAAATGCGCAAGGAGCAACTCCACCAGACGGGCCACCGCTTGCACAACGAGGTTTGGGAGGAATACGAGCTTACCTACCAGCAAGCCCTGGCCTTCAAGCGCGACGGCCAGAGCGAAGCCGATTTGCGCCGGGAGAGCCAACAGCTCAAAACCGAACTCTCAACCCTCACCGACGTAAACATCGGGGCCATCGAAGCCTACAAGCAAATCCAGGTTCGCCACGCCTTCCTCACCGCCCAGCACGACGACATTCTGCAAGCGGAGGAATCCCTGCTGGAGCTCATCACAGCCCTCACGACCCAAATGGAGGAGCAATTCCTTGCCCAATTTACGCAAATCGCCCATCACTTCAACGAGGTATTCCGGGAAATGTTTGGCGGCGGGACAGCCTCCCTGCGCCTTTCCGACAAGGAGAATTTGCTGGAATCCGGCATCGAAATCACCGCCCAGCCCCCGGGCAAGACCTTGCAGACCCTCCTGCTCCTCTCCGGCGGCGAGAGGGCCCTCACCGCCATCGCCTTGCTTTTCGCCATTTTGCGGCTCAAGCCCTCGCCCTTCTGCGTACTGGACGAAATCGAATCCGCGCTGGACGACGCCAACGTGTCCCGCTTCGCCCAATTCCTGAAGCAATACACCGACGGCACCCAGTTTATTATCATCACCCACCGCAAAGGCACCATGGAAGTCGCCGACCACCTGTATGGCGTCACCATGCAGGAGCAGGGCGTGAGCAAGCTGGTAAGTGTGCGATTTACCTAACTGTGATATAATCGGACAGATTCTTAGAATAAGTCCGATTTTTTATGAAGGGAATGATACTATGAAAATGTTCATCGACACCGCCAATGTGGCGCACATCAAGGAAATCAACGCCTGGGGGGTTATCTGTGGTGTCACCACCAATCCCTCCCTCATCGCCAAGGAAGGGCGCGATTTCAAGGAAGTGGTACGGGAAATCACGGCCCTTGTGGATGGCCCCATCAGTGCCGAGGTTATCGACACCCAGGCCGAAGGGATGCTCACCGAAGCCCGGGAACTGGTGAAGATTCATAAAAATATCGTAATTAAAATCCCCATGACCGCCGAGGGTCTCAAGGCCACAAAGGTACTTACCGCCGAGGGCATCCGAACCAATGTGACCTTGGTTTTCTCTGCGGCACAGGCTCTGCTGGCCGCCCGCGCCGGAGCCAGCTATGTGAGCCCCTTTTTGGGCAGGCTGGACGATATCGGCATGGACGGCATGAATCTGATTGAAGAAATTTCCGACATCTTCGACACCCACGGCATCGAAACGGAAATCATCGCCGCCAGCATCCGCCATCCCATCCACGTGATTCAAGCGGCGCGCCTTGGGGCGCACATCGCCACCATTCCCTATGCCGCCTTCGTGCAAATGCTCAACCATCCCCTCACCGACAGCGGGATTGAAAGATTCTTGAAGGATTGGGAAGGGGTAGCGAAATGAGCGTTGTACATCCCAATACGGTGAACACTTTGCGCTTTTTGAGCGTGGAAGCCGTACAAAAGGCCAACAGCGGCCATCCCGGCTTACCCATGGGCGCGGCTCCCATGGCGTGCGCCCTATGGGGTAGCATGAAGCACAACCCCAAGAATCCCGCCTGGCCCGACCGGGACCGTTTTGTCATGAGCGCGGGGCACGGCTCGGCTTTGCTATACAGCCTGTTGCATGTCTTTGGCTACGATGTGTCCCTGGAGGACGTGAAGGATTTCCGCCAGCACAACTCGAAGACCCCCGGCCACCCGGAATACGGCCATACCCCCGGGGTGGAAATCACCACCGGCCCCCTGGGCCAAGGCATCGCCAACGGCGTGGGCTTCGCCTGGGCGGAGGATTATCTGGCGGCGAAATTCAACAAGCCCGATATGCCCATTGTTGACCATTATACCTATGTGCTGTGCGGCGACGGCTGCTTGCAGGAAGGGGTGGCGGCGGAGGCCGTTTCCCTGGCGGGCACCTTGGGGCTGGGCAAGCTGATAGTGCTCTACGATTCCAACGGCATCACCATCGAAGGCTCTACGGATTTGGCCTTCACCGAAAATGTACAGGCCCGGTTCGCCGCTTGCGGCTGGGACGTGCGTGAAGTGACAGACGGCGACAGGGATTTGCCCGGCATCTGCGCCGCCATAGAAGCGGCGAAGAAAGTCACCGGCAAGCCCTCCCTCATTGAAATCAAAACCACCATCGGCTTCGGCGCGCCCAACGCGGGCACGGCGTCGGCCCACGGCTCGCCCTTCGGCGACGCGGGCATCGAGGCGGCGAAGAAGGCGTTGGGTTGGCCCCATGGGGCCTTCACCGTGCCGGAGGACGTAAAAAAGGAAATCGCCACCTGGCAGACCGCCATGCAAAGCAAGGAAAACGACTGGAACGCCCTCCTGGCGCAATATAAAACCCAATACCCCGCCGACTTCGCCCAGTGGGAAGGCTGGCACGGCGATACCCTGCCCGAGGATTTCGCGGATATCAATAAATATTTTGGCGAAATACTGGCTGACGAAAAGCCCCTGGCCACCCGGGTTTCCTCGGAGCGGGTCTTGCAACGGCTGGCGCAATTGGTGCCCCAGCTTATCGGCGGCTCGGCGGACCTGGCCCCCTCCACCAATTCCTGGATGAAGGAGCGCGGCCCCGGCTACAGCAAGGAAAACCCCACGGGCTCCAACCTCCACTTCGGCATCCGGGAGCACGCTATGACCGCCATCGCCAACGCCATGTGCGCCCACGGCGGCTTGCGCCCCTATGTGGCCGGATTCTTCGTGTTCAGCGACTATATGAAGCCCGCCATGCGGCTTTCGGCGTTGATGGGTCTGCCCGTGGTGCATATCATGACCCACGATTCCATCGGCGTGGGGGAGGACGGCCCCACCCACCAGCCCGTGGAACAGCTTGCGTCTTTGCGCACCATCCCCAATTTTCTCACGTTGCGCCCCTGCGACACGGCGGAAACCGCCGCCGCCTGGGTGGTGGCCCTCACCGGAAAATCGAAGCCCACGGCACTGGTGCTGTGCCGCCAGCCCTTGCCCCAGCTGCCCGAAACGGGCGCGGGCCTGTACAAGGGCGCGTATATCCTAAAGGACAGCGCGAACCCAGCCACGGGCAAGCCGGATATTTTGCTCCTAGCCAGCGGCTCGGAGGTGGAGCTGATTTACAAGGCGCAAGCAATATTACTTGATGGCGGCATCCACGCCCGGGTGATTTCCGTGCCCTGCATGGAATTGTTTGACGCCCAGGACGCGGCCTACAAGGAAAGCGTTCTGCCCGGTGCCGTCCGTGCGCGGCTGGCAGTGGAAGCGGCAGTTCCCTTCGGCTGGCACAAGTACACCGGCCTGGACGGGGACGTGCTGGCCATTGAGGGCTTCGGCGCGTCCGCCCCTGCGGCCAAGGTCTTCGCAGAGAAGGGCCTCACCGTGGACAATGTCGTGGCAAAAGCCAAGAGGCTGGTGAAATGACGCACCAGGACGTACTCACCCCCGGTACATTCGCGCTGGGCTTCGGCATGATGCGGATGCCCGACTTGGAGCAGAGCATCCAGCTGGTGGATACCTACCTGGAAAACGGCTTCAACTATTTCGACACGGCGTATATCTACACCGGCTCGGAGGCTCTGGTCAAAAATACCCTGGCCACCCGCCACCGGCGCGACAGCTTTCTGCTGGCCAACAAGCTTCCCCCCTGGGAGGTGAAAAACCAGCGCGACAGCGACCGGCTTTTTGCCGGCCAGCTCAAGCGGTGCGGCGTGGAATACTTTGACTTCTACATGCTCCACTCCCTGGACGACAGCCGGGAAAGCTTCGTAGAAACCGCGGGCCTTTTCGACTGGGCCAGGCAAAAAAAAGAAGCCGGCTATGCCAAGCACATCGGCTTTTCCTTCCACGGCTCCACGGCCTACCTCGAAAGGCTTCTCAAGGCCCACCCCGAGGTGGAGTTCGTCCAGCTTCAAATTAATTACATGGACAAGCTACGCGGCCCCGCCGGGGAATGGCAGGAGCTGGCCCTCAAATACCGCGTCCCCTTCATCGTCATGGAGCCGGTGAAGGGCGGTTCCCTCGCCCAGCTTCCCGCCGGTGCCGAAGCCCTGTTCAAGGCCCACGCACCCCAGCGTTCGGTGGCCTCCTGGGCCATACAATACGCCGCCACCTTGGCCGGCTCCACCGTAATGCTCAGCGGCATGTCCAACATGGCGCAACTCAAAGACAATTTAGCCACCTACAAGAACCACCTCCGGCCCCTTTCCCCGGAGGAAGCAACCCTGCTGGAGCAGGTGCTGGAGGAAATGGCCAAGGTGGCCACCATCCCCTGCACCGCCTGTAAATACTGTCACGCCCACTGCCCGGTGGGCATCAACATCGCGTCGTGCTTCTCCCTCTACAATGGGCTGAAACGCGGCGACACAAAGTGGAACCGCGCCACCATGTACGAAGCCCTGCCCAGCGGCAAACGCGCCAAGGACTGCACCGCCTGTGAAGCCTGTCACCCCCACTGCCCCCAAAAATTAAATATCGCCAAAGGACTAAAAGAGGTAGCGGCGGCGTTTTAACCGGCACCGCTGCACATGTTCAGGAAGTATTCATGTACCCGGCTGTCGGGGGTCAGCTCTGGGTGGAAGGCGGTTCCGAGGAGATTTTTTTGCCGCACGGCCACAATCCGGTTTTTCGCGCTGGCCAGCACCTCAACCCCCGCGCCAACCCCGGTGATATAAGGCCCGCGTATGAACACCAGGGGAATTTGCCCACATCCGGCAAATTCCCCTTCTGTTTTGAAACTGTTTATCTGCCGCCCGAACCCGTGGCGGCGCAAAGTAACGTCCAGGACGCACAGATGCCGCCGGGGCGAATCCTCGGATTCCTTTGCCATCAGAATCAAGCCCGCGCAGGTGCCAAAGGCGGGCAACCCCGCCACCAGTGCCTTGCGCAAGGGCTCGAACAGCCCCAGCTTGTGCAACAGCATCCCCATGACCGTGCTTTCCCCGCCCGGCAGTATGACGCCGCGCATATCCGGGACAAAATCCCTCCGTTGCCGTATTTCAACGGCCTCCACCCCTAAACTTTTAAGCATCTGCACATGCTCGGCAAAAGCACCCTGCAAGGCCAGCACGCCGATTTTCATAGCTGTCAAATCCCGCGCTCCGCCATCAGCACTTGAATTTCGTGTTCGTTTATGCCCACCATGGCTTCCCCCAAATTCTCGGAGATTTCGGCCAGGAGCTTGGCGTCATTGTAATTCGCCACCGCCTGGACGATGGCCGCCGCACGCTTTTGCGGGTCGCCGGACTTGAAGATGCCCGACCCCACAAACACCCCTTCCGCGCCCAAGTGCATCATCAGTGCCGCGTCCGCAGGGGTGGCAACGCCGCCCGCAGAAAACATCACCACCGGCAATCTGCCGTTTTCCGCCACATATTCCACCAGCGCGAAGGGCACGGCAAGCTGTTTGGCCGCGTCGTAGAGCTCGTCCTTGGATTTTACGGTAAGGGCGCGGATTTCGCCCATCATCTGCCGCATGTGGCGTACCGCCTGCACCACATCCCCCGTCCCCGCTTCGCCCTTGGTGCGAATCATGGACGCGCCTTCCTGAATCCGGCGCAACGCCTCGCCCAAGTTCTTTGCCCCGCACACAAAGGGCACCGCAAATTCCCTTTTATCTATGTGGTACTCGTCCGTCGGCGAAAGCACCTCGCTTTCGTCGATATAATCAATTTCAATGGCTTGCAGAATCCGCGCCTCCATGAAGTGCCCGATACGCACCTTCGCCATAACGGGGATAGAAACCGCCCCCTGGATTTCCTTTATCAGTTTGGGGTCGCTCATGCGCGACACGCCCCCGGCGGCGCGGATGTCGGCGGGAATACGCTCCAAGGCCATAACCGCGCAAGCCCCCGCCCCCTCGGCAATACGCGCTTGCTCCGGGGTGGATACGTCCATGATGACGCCGCCCTTTAGCATCTGCGCAAGATTTTTGTTCAGTTCGTATTTTTCGCTCATTTTGTCCCTCCATACACAATCGGCATAACGCGCTTGTGTTTATTCCTGTTGTGAAATTGGTTGATAATTTCCAGCTGTGATTCCCCCGCCGTCCCATTTAGCAAAAACCCGTCTATGGCGCGGTAGGAAATGCCCATTTCCCCCTCGTCGGTCTGTCCTTCGTAGAGTCCCGCCGACGGGGCCTTTTCCATGACGCACCCGGGCGCGCCCAAATAGGCCAGAAATTCGTAAATCTCCGTCACGGTGAGGTCGGCGATGGGGTTGAAGTCACAGGCCCCGTCGCCATACTTGGTGAAATACCCCATATGAATCTCACTGCGGTTCCCCGTCCCCGCAACAAGCCGGTTTTCCGCCGCCCCAACCGCGTACAGCGCGGTCATTCTCAAGCGCGGGGCGATGTTGGCAAGGGCGTTGCCGGTCAGTGCCGTTTCCCCCTCGATGGCGTGCACCAACGCGCCGCGCACACCGGACAAATCCACGGTGCGCACGGCGATGTTAAACTGCGCCGCCATCACCTGTGCGTCGGCTTTGTCGGATTCATAATTGCGCTGGGAGCCGCAGGGCATTATCAGCCCCAGGGTGTTGTCGCAAGCCATCTTGCACAATATCCCCACCAGCGCGCTGTCCTTGCCGCCGCTGTTGCCGTAGACGATACCCCCCGCCGAAGCGGACGCCAACACATTGCGTATAAAATCAACCCGCGCCTTTGTTTCCGCCTTGTAGTCCCTCATCTTCATTTCTCCCATCAGTATATAAAAAGCGTTCACGGCAAACCTGCCGTGAACGCCCTTGTTCGTGTGGAATTGTACCGTATTTTCGGTAAAAGTCAAATCTTACATAAAGGGCCGCAGAGACGGCTCCAAGGCATAAACCAAAAGCCCCGCTACGATACCGCCCAGTATGGGCATGATGGTGGGTATCCAGGAATATCCCCAGTCGGAGCTTCCCTTGTCCTTGATGGGCAGGAGGAAGTGGGCAATACGGGGGCTCAGGTCACGGGCCGGGTTCAGCGCGTAACCGGTGGTGCCGCCCAGCGCGGTACCCAAGGCAAGGATTATCCATGCGATGCCCAAGCCGCCGGCGGCGTTGCCTGCCGGAGCCATGGCCAGTGCCATAAGGATGGCGAATACCAGCAAGAAAGTGGCCAGAAATTCGCTTATGCTGTTATGAACCGCGTTGCGGATGGCCGGGCCGGTGGCGAAAACGCCCAGCTTGGTGGCTTTGTCTTCCGTTGCATCGAAGTGCTGTTTGTAGAAGATATACACCAGCACCGCGCCCACGAAGCCGCCGCCCATTTGCGCCCCGATATAACCCGGGAGCATGGACCATTCAAACAGTCCTGCAATGGTAAGGCCGAAGGTAACAGCCGGGTTGAAATGCGCGCCGCCTATCCAGCCGAACATCAGAACGGGGACAGCTACGGCGACCATCCAGCCCAGTGTGACGAAGGTAAAACCGGAGCCGTTGCCTTTTGTGTTTTTCAGGGCTACGTTGGCCACAACGGAGTCACCCAAGAAAACCAGTATCATGGTGCCAAGAAATTCACTTAAATATTCCATTTACGAGCCTCCTATTTGATTTATTTTACCCACCCGAAAGAACGCTTCACTGCTTCCTTCCAGCCGGCGACAAGCCCGTCACGGACTTCGCCGCACATCGCAGAGCTGAAGGTCTTATCCACGGATACATTGGCCTTGATGTCTGCCTTATCCTTGTAGAAGCCTACGGCAAGGCCCGCAAGGTATACGGAGCCCAAAGCGGTGGTTTCCACAACGGAAGGACGGATTACGTCCACGCCAATGATATCGGATTGGAACTGCATCAGGAAATCGTTGGCTGATGCGCCGCCGTCTACGCGGATGGCTTTCAGGGGTGCGCCGGCGTCTGCCTCCATGGCCTTGATGACGTCATAGCTTTGATAGGCCAGGGATTCCAAGGTAGCGCGGATGAGATGTTCCTTTTCCACGCCACGGGTCAGACCCACGATGATACCCCGTGCGTATTGGTCCCAATAGGGCGCGCCAAGGCCCACGAAGGCAGGTACCACGTACACGCCGTTGGCGTCTTCCACCTTCTTTGCATAGGTTTCCGAGAAGGCGGCGTTGTCGATAATGCGCAAACCGTCCCTCAGCCACTGGATTGCCGCACCGGCGATGAAGACACTGCCCTCCAGCGCGTATTCCACCTTGCCACCCTCGCCCCAGGCGATGGTTGTAAGTAGGCCGTTTTTGGACTCTACGGCTTTTTCGCCTGTGTTCATCAGGATAAAACAGCCCGTTCCGTAGGTGTTTTTGACCATGCCCTCCTCGTAGCAGCATTGCCCGAACAGCGCGGCTTGCTGGTCGCCCGCGATACCCGCAATTTTGATTTCACCACCCAGCATGTCTGCGGCGGTGTTGCCGTATACACAGCTGGAGGGCTTCACTTCGGGGAGCATGGCGCGGGGGATGTTCATTTCCTTCAGGATTTCATCGTCCCAGTCCAGGGTGTGGATGTTAAAGAGCATGGTGCGGGACGCATTGGAGTAGTCGGTTACGTGGATTTTGCCCTTGGTCAGGTTCCAAATCAGCCAGCTGTCAATGGTGCCGAACAGCAGGTCGCCCTTTTCGGCGGCGGCCCGTGCACCGGCTACGTTTTCCAGTATCCAGCGAACTTTTGTACCGGAGAAATACGCGTCAACAATCAATCCGGTCTTTGCCTTGATTTGCTTGTCAAACCCGCTTGCCTTCAAGGTATCGCAATATTCCGCGGTCCTGCGGCACTGCCATACGATGGCGTTGTACACGGGCTTTCCGGTGTTCTTGTCCCACACCACCGTGGTCTCGCGCTGGTTGGTGATGCCGATGGCGGCGATATCCGCGGCTTCTACGCCCAGCTTTGCCTTGGCCTCTGCGGCGACAGAAATCTGGCTGGACCAAATTTCCACCGGGTCATGCTCTACCCACCCCGCCTTGGGGAAGATTTGTGTGAACTCCTTCTGGGCCACACTTTTGATGTTGCCGCCTTTGTCGAACAGGATACAACGGGAGCTGGTTGTACCTTGGTCGAAGGCCATCAAGTACTTTGACATGCTATTCCTCCTTATGGAATATATTAGAATTTTGCCCATCTTGGACAAAATCCACAACCGACGACAATAAATCACTCAAATTATATTCATTATGCCCATAGGTTAGAATCCTGTCAATATTTTCTTTGCGGTTTGTGCACAAAAAAATTAAAAAATTCTGCGCCGTATCGCGCTTACCGCTCCTTCCAGGCAAGCCATGCCGATGAAAATGATTAAAATGAGCAGTGTTACCGTGGGGTAATCGAATTGCCGGATGGCCCGGGCCAGCAAAGTGCCGATGCCCCCCGCGCCCACCACGCCCAAGGTGATGGACTCGGCCACCGAGGTCTCCAGCCGGATGGCCACCCAGGCGAGGAAGCCCGTCACCACAGCGGGTAGCAAGCCATGGAGCACGATTTGTCCCCAATTGGCCCCCGTTGCGCGCATGGCGGTGATGAGGCCCCGGTGCTGTTCCTCAATGGTGGCGATGAAAGCCTTGGTGAGATAGCCCATGGAAGAAAGGGTCAGTCCCACCACCCCCGCGTTGTGCCCCAGCCCAATGGCCGCCACTATCATGAGAATGATTATCAGCGAAGGCACAGCGCGCACAATACTCACGAAGGCTTTTATCAGGAAAGCCAGGGGCCGCCAGGGGGTGATATTGTCTGCGGCGCAGAAGGCGAGGACAAAAGCCAACAGCCCACCGAAAACCAGCCCCACGATGCCCATGGCAAAGGATACGAAAAACTGCCGCACCCCGGGCAGGAGCATGGCCACGTTCACGTCGGCCAGAAGGCGCAGGATACGCGGGGCATTGCTTAGCCGGTTGAGAAAGCGTGCCATATCCAGGTTCAAGTAATTGAGGCAAATAAAAAAAACGGCGGCGACGGCCAAGGCGAGCACCCACCCCTTTACGCGTGGGACTTTCACGCCCATTTGCTTTTTCCGTATCCACCCCGCCGCCAATTCCGTACACAGCACGATAAAAATTAATAATAAAACCATGGTGGCCACTTCGTTGAAGCGGCGCAGGTTCAGCTGGGTTTGAATCATAACCCCCATGCCCCCCGCGCCCACCATGCCCAGCACCGCCGATGCGCGGATATTCAGTTCGAAGGCAAACAGGGTCCAGTTGAACCAGGCGGGGGCAAATTCCGGGAGGAGGCCGTGCCGGATGATACCCAGGGTTCTCACGCCGCTTGCCCGCAGGGGCTCCAGCTTCTTGGCGGCGATTTCGCCGATGCTCTCCGCGTAGGAGCGCGACAAAAAGCCCGTGGTGGCCAGAATCAAGGCAATCAGCCCCACCATGCTCCCGATGCCGAAAACAAGTACCATCAGCGACGCCCAAATTATCACCGGGATATTGCGCACAAAGGTCATAACAAAGCGCGTTACCCACCGCACCGCCCGCCAGGGCATAATCGCCTCCGACATGAGCAAAGCAAAAATAAAAGAAAGCACCGCCGAAATGCAGGTGCTGACCACGGCGAAGGCCACGGTATGCAACACAGCAGATATGTACACGGGGGCATGGGTCAGGCTGGGGGGGAAGAAGTTGACGGCGATATATCCGGCAAAATGGGGCGCGGCGGTGAGTATGCGCACCGGGTCCAGACCCAAATAAAAAAAGCACAGCACCACCACAGCGGCCACCAAAGCCACATTGGCCCAGAATTTCACCCGTACTTGCCTATCGTGCATAAATATAGTCCGTCATTTCCTGGGTCAAATCCTCCGGCACGCCGTCGAAGACAATCTCCCCCAGCCGCAATCCCACAATCCGGCTGGCATAGGCTTTGGCGAAATCCACCTGATGCAAATTGATAATGCTGGTCAGGCCCCGCGCCTGGGTCAGGGCCTTAATCTGGTCCAGTACCACCTTCGCGCTGGCGGGGTCCAGAGAGGAAATGGGCTCGTCGGCCAGCAACAATTTAGGGTTTTGCATCATGGCACGGCATATGCCCACCCGTTGCATCTGCCCGCCGGAAAGGGACTGGGCCTTGTTGTGCGTAAATTCCTCCAGCCCCACCGCCACCAGCAATTCCCGGGCCTCGCGCAAATCCTGCCGGGAATACAGCCCCAGCGCGGAACGGAAAAACCCCATCTGCCCCAGCCGGCCATGCAACACATTCTGCATCACGTTACTGCGGTAGATGAGGTTATAATCCTGAAAAATCATGCCGATTTGCGTCCGCAGGGCGCGTAGCTTCGCACCCCTCAGCTGGCTGGTGGGCTGTCCCTCGAAGAAAATCTCCCCCGCCGTGGGGTCGGTGAGCCGGTTGATGCAACGTATCAGCGTGGTCTTGCCCGAACCGGAGGGGCCGATTACCACCACAAATTCCCCGGCCCTGACGGTCAGATTGATTTTGTGTAGCACCTCCGTGTCGGGGTGGGTAAAATTTTTCACCAGCGCGCAAATTTCCAGCATACTAATCCAGCCCCAGCGCGTTCACCACAGAGCGCACATAGGCAAACCCCGCCACATCCGGCGGGCCGAAGCGGATATTCCCATCGCCCCAGTTTTCCGCAAAATAAGCCGGGTCGTCAAACTGGGTGAAAAATTCCCGTATCCGCGCTATCAAATCCGCGCCCAGCGCGCTCCGCACGATATAGGCCGGGTCCGGCACCGCCTCGGTTTGGGCAATGACCCTGAAGTCGGCGGCGTCAATCAGCCCCCGCTCCTCCATATTTTCCAGGAACATACCCCCGATGGCCGCCGCGTCGAAGTCGCCGAAGCCCACACCGAAGATATTGTGCTCATGCCCCCCCGTAAATGTCACCGTGTCGAAGAAATACCCCTGATTCGTAATCAAATCCGGGTTCAGCCCCAGCGTGCTGGTCAGGTGATACACCGGGAAAATAAAGCCCGAAGTAGAGGTCGGGCTCACAAAGGCGGCGGTCATCCCCCGCAAATCCGCGATGGACTGTATATCCTCCCGGCTGGCACAGGTAATAAAAACGGAGTTGTTCACCGTCCCGGGCCGGATGGGCAAGGACACCAGCAATTCCACATCCACCACCGACGAGGTGTGTATATAATTGAAGGCCGACACCAGCATAATATCCAAATGCCCCGCCCGCATGGCCTCCGTCCCCACCAGATAGGAAATGTCCAGCACCGCTTCCACAGGTATGCCCAAAAAATCCTCCATGGCCTGGGCCATGGCGCGGCTGGCGGCTTCCCCCCGCAGGGGGTTGGATTCGTCAATGGTCAGGCCAATGCGGATGGGCTCAGCGTCCTGTGTGCCACAGGCGGCCAGCACCCCCAATAGCATAAGCATACACATCACGGCAATCGCTTTTTTAATCACAGGACACATCCCCCTTTTTTATGATTTTCATAAGAATCCCAAACTGCGCGTCGACGATATCCTCCGTCAGCGCGTCCCCCAAGGCCAAAATGCTTAGCCCGTCAACCACGGCGATAACATGGATGGCCAACTGCGTCACCTGTGCGGCATCCACCGCCCCCTGGCTGGCTCCCAGGTGCAAAATCGCTTCCACGGATTCCCGCAAGTTATTCAATTGCGTATCCCGGAAGGCATGAACCGCCGTTTTGGGCCTGGAGAAAATGTACTCGCAATAGGCGCGGAACAAACTGTTTTCAAAATTAATCAGCCGCTCCTTCTGCTTGGCCATGTACGCGCCAAACACCGCCTCGAAGGGCTCACGGGCATCCACCGACGCATTAATCGACGTGATGCCCTCCTTGTTGCGCCGCTTCACCACCCCAAGGAAAACCTCGTCCACCGACGCATAATAAATATATATCCCCCCGCGGCTGATGCCGCACTCGTTGATAATATCCTGCATCTTCACCGCCAGAAACCCCTTGCGGCAGAACACGCGCTTGGCCGCGTCCAATATCTTACGCTGTTTGTCCTCGCGCTTTCTTTCAAAATGTGAGCGTGGGAAAGCCATGCACCTCCTTATAATGACAATGACACCACTGTCATATATTCATAATATGACAGTGGTGTCATTTTGTCAAGGGGTCGCAGTAACCCGCGGGAAGGGGGATAATTACCTTTTCAAAAAGGGGCTGTCTTTTTCAACGAAGAAAGACAGCCCCTTTGGGCGGTGAAATCCTACCTATCATCATAATGCCCTTTGCACGAAATGATAAGCAAATCACCTTCTCCGTGAGGTCTATAGACGAGTCTGTCACCTTTTGTTATTGTCCTTGAAAATGTTGGCGTGTCGTAGTGCCGCAATTGCTCCGGTTTCCCGATGCCACCCAACATTCCATGTTCTTCAACGCTGTCCGTTAAGTCGTTTATTTTAATGAACACATTGAGATTATCTTTCTGCCAATTTTTGTATTCCTTGTCGGCACGGCTTGTAAAATAGCGGTTCATTGTGTTTTTTCCATAGCCCGCATTTGTGCTTTGGTGTACATCACAACTTCGCCGCGCTCCGCCTGTGCAATAGAATCATCAAGCTTGGCAATATAATTCGCATTAGCCTGCTGTTTTGTTGTTAATTCAAAGGGTACTTTTTGCTCCCTTACCAATGCTTTAAGACTGGAAACAATATAGGTAGTCATATTCAAACCTATTTCGTCCAAGGTTTCCTCTGCGCGTTGCTTTATAGTTTCATCTACCCTTACGGTTATCGCCTTAGACATATGTGTAACCCCTTTCTCTGCTTGCAGTTACTGTACTGCATATGCCAGATGATAGCAATACGTTTTTACATAACAGTGCGCCCTGCTGGGGGCTTCCGTGCCTGTCGGCGCGGAAATAACAAACACACCCTTTACCTTAATTCCTGATATAACGAAAGCGTGTGCCATCGTCCATAATGATAATCAACACATCGTCTGTTATGCTAAACCCAGTGTACATTCGAGGGTGATTTGGGTATTCCCAATATATATTTTTGCCTGATGTTGTCCAGGTAAACGTTGTGCCATATCCCCAGGTTCTCGCATGGGAGCCTGTGCCATCTGCGTTGAAGGTGGTTACAAAGCTGGCCTCCTCATCCCATGTCCACGTACCTACTAAATCTGAGTCACTTTGACTGCACCCAGCCAGCAATAAAATTCCGGCGAACATGGTGACTAACACAAAAACCATAAACAATTTTTTCATACCCTGCCTCCTGTTGTTGTGCTTGATTCACATAATTATCTTGCTTAAAAATTCAGTTGGGGAAACAGCATTGGGAAGCACTAGAAGCGCTTCATCACGAGTGACAATATAATCCAATTTCACCTTCTCGGCACAAACTACTAACAATGCGTCCTCGAAGTCTGGCAATGGTGAATCAAGAGCGGTTTGACAATCAGATTTTGTAATTTCTATCGCTTGCAAAACATACAAAACTTTTTTAATTTCGTTCCTACTGGCTGTATCTCCTAGCGTTTTTCTCAAAATATAATAAATATCGGTTACGCTACTGGTGTTAAGATAACCCTCTACATGATTTTTAGCTATCAAGTCAAAAATATCATCCGCATTCTTATCATGTGGCTTCCTTGACGCAAGGCTGTCAAGAATAACATTTGTGTCTATGAGGATTTTCATTATAATAACCCTCTCTTTGCCATTCTTTCTTCTCGCAGGGCATCAATATCAAAGTTAGATGGAATAATTCCTCTTAGTGACTTTACTATCTCTAAACGTTTGTTTATTTCTTGTTCATCTTTTTTGTTCTCTTGGATAAAATTGTCTTCCAATATGATAGTCATTTTGCGCCTCACGGGTAATTGTATTTTTCTTCCTTCGATATGAAAATATCCATTTTCATAATACCCCTGATATGCTTGTAGTTGCACTATAATCACTCGCTTTCATATGGGCTTAGTCTTAGGTTAGCAACAACAAAATAATAACGCCAAAGAATGGCATGTGCAATGCCACTCTTTGGCGTTTGGCGTTTTTTATTACAGCTTGAAGTATGCTACAAGCTGTTGGAGCATTTCGGCCTGTGAGGTTAGCTCCTGGGATGCCGCCGCCGCTTCCTGGGATACTGCGGAGTTGCTTTGCACCACGCCGGAGATTTGCCCAAGCCCGACAGACAATTGGGATATGGACTCGGCTTGCTCCTTGGACGAGATGGAAATGGTGTCGATGATTTCCAAGATTTCGGCGGCGTTTTTCACGATTACCGCCAAGGACTCGCTGGTGGTAATCGCAATGGACGAACCGGCGTCAACACGCTCGATGGACTGGTTGATTAAGCCGGTGGATTCCTCCGTAGATTGTTGCGACTTGCTGGCCAGGTTGCGCACCTCGTCAGCCACAACGGCAAAGCCCTTGCCATGCTCACCTGCCCGCGCCGCTTCAACGGAGGCATTGAGGGATAGCAGATTGGTTTGGAAGGTAATGTCCTGGATGGCTTTGATGATTTTTGATATCTCCGAGGAGGACTCCTTGATTTGATTCATGGCATCCAGCATTTGCTTCATCGTTTTATTACCCGCGTTGGCGTTGTCGGTAGACTTGCGCGAAAGCTCGCTTGCCTCGGCGGCACTGTTGGCGTTTTGCTGGGTTTGCTGGTTGATTACGTCAATGCTCGCGTTCAACTCCTCGATACTGCTTGCCTGTTGCTGCGCGCCGTTGGCCAAGTCGCTGGCACTGGTGGAAATTTGCTTGGCACCCGTCAACACATGCTCCGATGCCGCGTTGATTTCCGATATCGTTTTGTTCAGCGTTGCGGAAATATTGTTTACGGAACGCTTGATTAAATCAAAGGAACCCACATACCTCCGGTTTATTTGGTTGCGCAAGTCGCCGGTTGCCACCTTTGACAGGATTTCCTCCAGTTCCAGGATATAAGAGGATATTTCGTTTACCGTGAGGTCGGAAAGCTCTATAATGTTTTTGAACACCCCGCTATAGGATTTGGGGTCGGGGTCGGCACCGGAGGTGATTATTCTCTTGTTGATTTCCGCCAGGTTGAAGTTACCGTTCTTCATTTCATCCATTGATATTTCAATTGCCTTAAAGGGCTTGTCTACAGCCTTGACTATATCGTTAAGCCCTTCCATTATCTTGCGCCAGTCGTTGCTGTATCTTGCCGCTTGTATTTCGTAGGACAAATCCCCTTTGGCGGATATCGCGCTAACCATGGTACCAATTTCAGAGCTAACCGCTTTCAGGTTGGTTGTAAGCTTATTTACAGCCGAGGGCATCACAACCCAATCGCCTACCCATGCATCGGTATTAATATTTTTCTCAAAATTGCCGTCGGCAACGTGACTGAGGGCGTCGGCAACGTCTCTGATATCCGTCGTGACTGCGATGAGCAAGCTGTTTACCAGGCCAATCATTTCGGCGTAGGAATTTTGGTACTTGCTGGCGTCAATGGTATAGTGCATATTTCCTACCTTTACATACTCATGGTGCACGCGGGTGAGGTCGTCTACCATGGTCTTTATGACATCCACAAGCCCACAAACATCCTGGGTAAGGGCACCTACTTCATCCTCGGCTATGCTTGCCTTGTCTATGTTCACATTGATAATTCCCTTGGTAACATCGGACGCAAGGGAAGCAAGTCCCTTAATCGGCTTCAATATGCTACGCGGGATAAAGACCGCCAGGACGATAAACGCAAGCACGCCCAAGGCGTACACGATGAGAATCGTGGTTGCGGCCTCGCCGCCAACCATAGCGGCCGATGCGCGAACCTCCTGCCACAGCTCATAGTAGCGGTCGCTCAATGCCGTAATGGCGGCAGTGGATTGATTGCCATAGGGGATAACCGTACTGCGCAAAAGCTCCAGTGCTTCATCGTAGAGCCCCGCCTCACGAAGGCGCAACGCCTCCGCGCCGTCAAGATGCAGCCGTGCGTGGGGGTGGTCGACTGCGCGAATAAGCCGCATCAGCTCGGGGTCGTCTATCGCATAAATATAACCATCCGGCGAATAACGCCATCTACCCCATATGCAGGTGGTGGGGTCCAGCCCACCCGGAAACGGCGTGTTAAACAAAAACGATTCCGTTATACGATACAGCCATACATGGTGCGCCTGTACCATGTCAACGGCCTGGTTGTTTGCCCCTGTCAGCTCTTCCATTTGGGCAATATAGTTGTTCATCCTGTTTATGGAATAAAATCCATACACACCAACTACTACCGACAGAAGAAAGACTAAAAGTAGCCCTCCTATGATTTTAGTACGAATCTTCAACTTCATCACAAATCCTCCTCCACCCTTCGCCTTTAAGGCAAATGGATTATTGTATGTCAACTAAATATAGCACGAAAATTGACGAAGTTCAATTGGAGGAGGTGCCCAATTCACGTTACACCTAAATTTTCTTTACCCCAAAATATGAATGTGCTAAACTGAATCCAACATATTCAGCTCCCGCTTTGGTTATAATTTGCATAGTATAAACTGGTAAGGGGTGCTGATTTGTGAATGGAGATGATTACATGGATAACATTTTGGCTGTACCGTGTGACCGTCCCGTTGTTCTGACACGGGAGCAGGGGGCAAGAATCCGCGAAGAAATTAAAAACAAAAAGCCCATGACACAAGAGGAAAGGGAGCAACTCTCGCAAAAAGTTAAATCCTTTTTCGTGAAGCCGCACAAGAAATGAGCAACGCGCCTTTTTATATTGACACCGTTTGCGGCGACGTGTCCGATTTCGACTGTGGAAAAACCGTTTTCAATGAGTATCTGCGAAATCGGAACGATTCTTCCGTTGTCCATTACATCATTGACGCGAACACGGATAATTTGATGGGGTATTTTTCGTTGTTGTCGTCTGCGCTGTTGTCGGAGGAAGAAAAGCACCTTGACGCAATCCCCGCTATTGAGCTGAAAATGTTTGCGTTGGACAAATCCTTTCAAGGTACGGGGCTTGCTTCCGTGGTGCTTGATACAATTTTGGGGACGATTACGCATTATGCAACCGATTATATCGGGGCGAAAATCATTCTGCTTTACGCCGTCCCGGTGGAAGCTGTGACAGGGCTGTACGAAAGCGCGGGCTTTCAACGTACCGCCGGACTGCTAACCGCTTATGAGAGTTATTTCAATGAGGGTTGCATTCCCATGTTTAAGGTGCTGTGAGAAATGTATTTGGGTTTAATGAGGTCGTGGAAAATGAACAGTTTGCGTAGCGTAGACTACAAAAACAAAATTGCCGAAATGCACGTTCAATGATGGAGTGTTTTTCCAACACGCAACTGCCCGGATTGTGGTTTATCTTCAAATGGTTTTTATCCAACATAAAAAACGCCCTCCGTATTTATTATACTGTTACACGATTAAAAGCGGGTTTTATAATTTGCTCATACCTCATATTCAAAGCCCGTTTTAGATACTCTTTTCTAGTATCAGAAATGCTTGGTGTAGCATCGACAATACCATGTATTTTTTCCATGTCGATATTCGGAACAATGCGAATAGTGGCTTTTACCAAATCTGCTGGCGGATTTTTATAGATTTCATGGTAGAATATCCGCTTACTATCCATGTAATAAACGGATGTAATATTAAACTCCATAGATTTGAATGCCGAAGGGTCAGCCAGCATTTCTTTCATTATGTCATCGTCTATCAAGGCCGCTAAAGATGAGCCGCAATCATAAATTGGCGCAAATTTTATGTTTCCACTTTTCTCAAATAAGCCCCAATTATCAAAGTGCCTGTCGGGATTTCCGATTAATGTATCAATTACGAACATATCCCAAAACTTCTCAAGAATATCATTCTTGTTGTTTATTAAATCACTTTGATTGACTACCTCGTACACGCTTTCGACTCTGTTTCCATGCTTACCTTCAACGAGAATCTGATTTTCTAACATGGAAAATTCGATAAGATAATATGTAGTGACCTCAAGTTTGCAAGAACGTGGATTTACCTATAAATTACAGGAATTACCGCAAGCAAAAGGAGGTCACTACAATGACAAGAATAATCTATGTTGGCATGGATGTCCACA
>Ga0209755_10000469_pt1 | contig 73684 bp, 65 predicted proteins | sample TergutCo191P1_FD_187301 | JGI IMG/M metagenome (GOLD analysis project Ga0209755, IMG submission 187301) | Cornitermes sp. P1 segment gut microbial communities from Petit-Saut dam, French Guiana - Co191P1 (SPAdes) (version 2) | ecosystem: Host-associated > Arthropoda: Insects > Digestive system...
TAATGCCCAGCAATAACACTAATCCTGTCATGCCCTAAAGCCCTAGAAGCTACCGCCATGGCTCGTTTGTCGTAGACTATTCCTTTCAAATCACCACGGCAGTAATATCGCTCATTTTTGGGGATGTCAGCTATCGGGCGAGCGTGCAAGTCGTATATTGACCTACAATAATCCGCCCGATACGAATGAATATCAGCGTTGCTAGGAATCTTATCCCAGACCAACTGACCCGCAGGAGTGTTCCTGATTCGCTCAACCGCTTTTTCGCATAAAACAGGAGCTTCAAGAGGTCGTCCGCCTTTGCCTTTTAACCCCATAATCACATATCTACCCGAAGCCTTATCAAAACCTAAATTCTCAGGTTTTAGCTTCTTGATTTCATGTCGCCTAAGCCCAGTAGCTCTGCAGAAATCAACAAACTCTTGATTTTTGGCTTCTGAAAACTTGACTTTAGCTTTATCCTTGCGACTTCGGGTGATGTTGGCACGGTGGCGTGTTTGGGTTGGGATAAAATCTTTGGTGGAACAACCATACAACTTAGCCAATGCACTAGCTATAGTCTTTTGGGTGTACGGGCTATATCCACAGTCAATGTGATGCTGCAAATAAGCATCTACATGGGGACGAGCGGCTGTGAGGGTTTTGACCCCATAATGCTCCTTCGCCCACCTAGCAAACGCCAAAGACTTATTGAGATAGCCCCTGTAGGTGTTCCATGAATAAATCCCATCCAAAACCTTGCCCTGTTGCTTTGCATCATGTTTGGGTTCTCCGATACGAAGCTTGCTTTTGAATACTTCTTGAACTTGCCTAACTAAGCTCTTGTTCTTGTTTTTTGACATAGAAATAAAACCTCCTCAAAAATAGGATGTGTGTGGTGTTTTGTTGCAAGAGATGTTTTACATTACTCCACCAATCAAGCCCTATTCAATATCCCAAATGGCGAATACCACTTAAACAAGGCTTGATTGGTGGAGTAATGCAGAAACGACGGGTCGTGCGACCCGCAACTTCCAAATGGTGCATGATGTTGCTGTATTGCAGGTACTACAGGCACTGCAGTTAAAGCCAAGCACGAGATTTTAACATCTTCCCGATGATGGGTGGGTTTTGCTATGCTGGCACCACCGCATACCTGCCTCGAATGGGAGGTTGGTATGACCATAATTTCCTTGCAGCTACTCGCACTCGGAAGGGGTGCCCCATGGGGCACAGCTTCATGTGAGCCGAGTGTGCTTCAGATTGCCAAAGTGTGTTCCTTAAAACACCTCTCGAAACAGCACTCAACACCCTTCAACAACCCCTAATGCAAGGATTCAACAGACTTTTGACATAGCAAAACGACATCTGGTACACGAATAATAAAGGGTCATCTTGGAGCAGGTCATTTGCCTCAGTCAAACTTTGCCACAAATAACAAAAAGAACCGAAACAAGCAATTTGCAGGCTTGTGTTCAGTCCTTTAGTTGGCTTCGCCATATGATAAAATGGCATATTCGATTATCTACAGGGTCGGTCATGCCTATAAATAGACAGACCTATCCCTGTATGAGTTTTGGATTGGCAATTTTTGCTCAACCCTAGCAATTCTTAGCTCAACCAGCCCTAGCCGCTATACGCATATAGGTCATTGTGCTGGTCGGCAACTGTACAATCTGAAGCGAAGTGTAATCTGATGATTTTGAGATGCTTATATTATACCATAAAATGGTAATAATTGCAAGTGTCTTTGGAAATTTTTTGAATATTTTGCATTTATCATTTGTGTTCTGTATTTGCGCTTCCTTCGACAATGACATCGTATATGGCGATTTTGTTGAAATTAAGCGTTTTTTGCAGCAAGGGAAGGACCCGGGTCCACCCCTTGTTGCAAAAAGTCCTAGTAAATGCCAATTTAATGCAAAATCAGATAACTCGTTAGCGCAAACAATGCTTTTCATGCAGTCAAAACAACACCCAAAACCACCTTTGCCCAAAATCCACCAAAATTTCCAAAACCCAATATCACCCGATAAAAACCAAATATTACATTTCAGTTACAAATCTTCAGAGAGCTAGGTATTCAGGGGTGTTTTATCCGTTTATTCCGCATTTTGGATGCGAAATAACCGTTAAAACCTTATTAATCGACATTTCATGTGTTCGGGGTTTTGGTGGTTGGCTGCGGGGAGCGAGGGAGGCCGTCACAAGAAAACGACCGCAATTGAATCTCCATGAGCATTCTCCTCGCAACTTAGGGTGCAACTATTGCACTCGGGATGATGATACACCATTTGCGTTTATTGTACTACAAGTATTTAGGGCAAATAGGTATTGAAGCTGTTAAGTTGGCTGGGTGATGAGATTTGATGGATTGATACTGGTAAATAGACTATACTTGAGATTTCTGTGCTTGACGGCTTGGAGGGAAGTGTGCGGGGTCAATGATGAAGTAAGCAACAATCCAATCATCAACGACAAACTAACGACACTCTTACGACAGGTTAGGGCTCTCTTGAAATAATCACGACAACGTTACGATGCTTAGACGACACTTTAGCAGAAATGCCGAAACAATAATAGATACACTACTATATTAGCATATATTTGCATTTTAATATGTCCAAACAAAAAGACAACCGAAGATAGATAATCTCGGTTGCCTTGGATTGTTTGGTTAATTGATACTTACCGTCGCACCTTCAACACAGACCCACCCCCGCCTATATACGACCCAAACCCTACATACGAACGAGTACGACAAAGCATTATACACCTATGCCCATCAGACCTAAGCCATGATTGAACGGGGTTGTTTGGAGTAGTGCTGTGACTGCCGCCAGTAAAGAGGTTTTCTGCACCACGTATGCCGAAAAGTATATAGGACATACTGCTTGGTGAGCCGTATACAGGGCTTGTGTGGCTAAAGTAGCCTAAGTTTTGCATTTCTTGACCTTTGAATCTTGCGGCTATCGTAAGGTTTGGGCATATGGTGAGTGGAGCTATACCATGTGCTTCTCTTGCTATGTTTACGAATTTTACTGCCATTAGTTCAAAGTCAGATGCGCCGCCCATTGTGCGGTATTCGTATATCCAGTTGTTTAGTTCGTTGGCTGTTAGTCTTCTGTTTGGTAGGGTGATGTTTGAGTTGGTGTCTTTTGCATTTGGTGCATTGGTTAAGAGATAATCGATTTCGGGTTGGTTTAATGTAGCTACAGGTAGAAAGTGTATAAATCTTCTTGTTGCTCTTTCTCCCTCGGTTAGGTTGTTCCAGTCGGGGTAGCGGTTTATTAGCTCTTGTTCGAATATATCAAGATTTACTGTTCTATCTTGCAATATCCTGTCGTAATCAATCCTTGGAATGTCGGCAATATCTCTGCCTTGTCTTTCTTGTGTGGTTAGGCTACTGCGGCAGGAACGAAGGAATAGGTGCTTGATATTACATTCAACATAGTTAATATATCTTGGTTGGTTCGGCCATGAGTTAAGAATGTCTGCTATCCCTGTTGCTATGTCAAAGTTTAGCTCGGTTCTTTCGGGCAAAACATACAACAAATATATATAAGGTGCAGTCACATCAAACCACATACCAGGATTAGCTTCCTACGATAGCCCTTACTTCATTTAAGGCAGGCCAGCCTTCGCTGTTTGGTATTAGTTTCATTTGTCCAGCGGCAAACTCTACAACGCTCCAACCATAGGGAACGGATACTCGTTGTCTTGATGTTTGAAAGTAGTCTTGTTCTGTCGTGTGTGTGATTAGTTCGAATGGTGAGGGTGGTAAAGGTTGTGATGATGATTGCTCTGTTGGTGTTATTGGTGCAGTCGTGGCTGGTTGTGTAGTTTGATTAGTCTGCGATGATAATGGTTGTGATTGCTGTTGCGTTCGTGGGCTATGCGCTAAGTCAACCCTTACAGACATATCGCCAATTTGCTTTGTTGCAGTATCATTCACCCAATAGTCGCTCGCCCCCAACGGTCGAATATTTCGTGTGGTTTGTGCATTTGCTCCATCATTGATAGTAACTACAAATATATATGTGCAGTTATCTATTGTAATGATTGCACCGCCTGTTTCAAAAGTATTCATGCCTTCTTGTAAGGGATGAATAGCTTCGCTTGATTTGCTTGTGATTACAACGACCCTGTCCAAGAAAGCATTGTTAGCGGTGGAAGCATAAATATTTACTGGTGGAACCCCTGCAAATATGCCACCAACAGCCATAACAACCGCAAGCCCCGCTGTTGCTATTGTACGCATAATTTTTCTCTTCATGGTTAAACCCTCCAATCCTTTTCTTTGTCGATTTATCTACTATAATTATATCATAGATAGCCCGAAAAGTCAAGGAATTAGAGGGTTTAGGGTGGTTAAGTTTGTGTGACAATGGTGGGCGGGAATATCGTTCAGGATGTGGGTTGGCTATTGGTGGCAGGATATATGAAAGCGAGGCATGATGCACTTGCAAAATCAAACGCACAACCTAAACACCAATTCATATGGCAAGATTAGAGATTTTTGTAAATTTGATGTTGACATTATGCACATAATAGGTGTATAATATATAAAAGCAAAGAGAGGGAGTTGATTATTGTGTCGACAGCGAGAGTATCAGTAAATGTAGATGGTGAAGTAAAGCGAAATGCCCAGAGAATTTTGAGTGAGATTGGCATGGATTTAACCACAGCGGTTGATTTGCTGTTAAGAACTATTGTCCGTGAAGAACGGATTCCGTTTAATCTTCAAACTGAAAAAGCTTATCGTGAGGCAGTTTATCAAGAATATATTAAAGTTGAATTAAAAAAATCGAAGCTAGAAGCCGCTGACCCTAGCACGATATTGCGAACGCATGATGAAGTTTTGGTCGGGCTTAGAGCGCAAAGAGAGGCGAGAAATAGTGTATAGTCTTGAATATCTACCCTCTGCCGAATTTTACAATTTAAGGAATCGCCCCTATAGCTGATAAAATGATTTGACTAGCCACTAAAACTATGATAGAATTAATTATCTCATCAAACAGGAGGCGTGCAGATGCACAAAATCATTGAAAATCCACAACGCATGAGCAAAGAAGATATTTTTGGTAATTTTTCTGGTAAATGGGTATTTATGGTTGATATTGAAGGTGAGGATTTTGGGCCTTGGGTTTCTGCTGTGCCTGTTGTTGTGGCTGATAAGGCGTGGAGTGGCAAAGAAACGGGAATTTATGAGAGATTGACACACGAGCATGATAGTTATATGGATTTTTCGTTTCTAGATAATGAGCTGAGGGTGTTTGGTTTTACCGAGGCGGTGAGTGTTAGTGTATAATGTTTCTTATGAAAGAAAAGATACCTTTGATATTCACTCAAATCAGATTATTGTGCCGATTTTTACCATAGACAATACACGAAACCCCATTAAGCGTTTTCCGCTAATTCTAGACACAGGCGCATTCATAACGCTCATCAAAAAAGATAAAAAAAGATAAAGCCGAGTTGAATGGATACCCGATACACGAAGAAAAAGGTTGTTGTATCTCGGGATTTAGCGAAAAAGGTCTTTGGTGAGATTTGCGAATGGTGCCAAACGTTGTTTTTGGTGGATATTCGGTCAAAGATGCTATAATCGCAACACCTCACGAGGACGACGTTGATGTAGCCGAGGTTCTTGGAATGAACATTTTAGAGAATTTTGAAATAGGCTTGAATTTTTTGACAAGTGAATTTTATTTGAAGAAGCGTAGCGATTTTGTTAGTCAAAAACCCAAATACCAAAGCGGAGCTGTTAGCTTGATGCAACACCACTTTGCTGAAAGGCATAACCTTTAAGAGATTCATCCCAAATACACAAGTCGCATAAATTCCACCATCTGAATATTATGGCATATATAAGGCTAGAGGGGTGTTTAGGTGGATGATGTGATATTTACAGGCAAATTTATGCTTGAGCAGAGAGTCAGGCACAGGCTTAATGAATATGAGGGCTATGTTATCGGTGTGCTTTTTCAGGGGGATTGTGTGCAGTATGAGGTTTTACAAATTACTGATACAATGGCGAATTGGCGCGAGTCTGTGCTTATTCAAGAGCGGTTTTTGGAAGCTTGTGATGATGAAGATGAATGGTGAATATGCTAAATTAAAATGGGCGAGAGCGATTTATTTTGCTCTTGCCCGTTTTGTTGACTTTTTATCGTCACAATTAATAATCGAGGTGACATAAGATGATTATTTCCGCATCACGAAGGACTGATATTCCTGCATTTTATGCCGATTGGCTTGTCAATCGGCTAAATGCGGGGTATTGCCTTGTTAAAAATCCGTTTAATCCTAATCAAATCAGGCGGGTTTCGCTTGTGCCCGAGGATGTTGATGGTATTGTGTTTTGGACGAAAAATGCTACTCCGCTTTTGAGTAAAATTAACAATCTTGAGGCATATAAATATTATTTTCAGTATTCTATCACGCCTTATCATAATGATATTGAGCAAGGCATAGCGGATAAAAGAGTAGAAGTGATACCAGCGTTTATCGAGTTTTCAAAACATATCGGTGCCGAGCGCATGATTTGGAGGTACGACCCTATCATTATAACGGAAAGATATAGTGCCAATTATCACATCAAAGAGTTTGCGCAGCTGTGCGAGCTACTTGAAGATAGCACTCATAAATGCGTATTCAGTTTTGTTATACCGTATAAAACTGTTGCTAAAAGACTTCAGGAGCTTGGTCATAAAGAATTAAGTATTCAGGCGAAAATAGGGCTAGTAGGAGCCATGTTTAGTATTGCTAAAAAGCATGGCATCACACTCTGTGCCTGTTGTGAATTGGAAGAACTGGCACAAACAGGCGTGCAACCAATATCCTGTGTTGATGCAGCTTTGTTCGGCATCACAGCGCCTCGTGACAAAAACCAGCGCAAAGGGTGCAATTGCGCAGTGAGCGTTGATATCGGGGCGTATAACACCTGCATGAATGAGTGTGTGTATTGTTATGCTAATCATAACGAAAGGCTTGTTAGGGGTAATTTTGAAAGGCATGATGTGGATGGAGATTCGTTGAATCTTTGACTTAAAATACAGGATGGAATGTGGCAAAAAACAAGGGCGGCGACCATGCCTATGGCAGGTCTCCGCCCTTGTTTGGATTGTCGAACTATGCGGGTGATGCTTTTGGGTGGATGTAATCTCCTTTTGTTTTTCGACAAAAGTTGATTGGTAGTAAATGTCACATTATCCATCATTTAATTGGAACTTTAAATTCCACACTCCAAGCCTACGAAGATATGAACAAAACGATGTTAAGCGGTAAGCACCATAAATAAAAATAGCGAACTTCTTGAGGTCGCTATTTTTGTGTTATGATGCTATTGAATTACTCATTGGCTTGTCTAAACTGCTGCAAGCGTTGGCTCAAGGCTTCGCTCATGCCTTCTCTGCCTTCAAAGTTGCGGGTGTTTTCTGGGCGGTCTGGACGCTCTATGCCCTCGAACATCTCACGCAAGGAGTCGGCATCAAAGGTTTGTCTTTTAATTTCGACACCTTCAGGCAATGCGGAAATTCTGCCTTCTACCCTGTCTATATTAAAACCTCTGAGTCTGCCCATTCTTTGGTGCTCTGGTCTGTCGGCATTGTTTTTGAAGGCTTCTACATCGAATGTTTCAATGTCAAAAGCTTCAATTGCCGCCCTCCGCTCGTCAAACCTTGCACTCATGCTGCCTAAAAGTTCACTGAACCTGCCCAGCATATTTTCAGCTCTTAAAAGCCTGTCTGCACCTTCATCATGCGTAGCATAAACTGCGCGAACCTCCTCTAGCTGCGTGCTGTCATGCGCAAAAGCCGTAACCCCGCCTATGCCAGCAAATGCCATTACTCCTGTAAGTGATAATGCTGTAATTCCCTTTTTGAATGTGTTCATACATAATCATCTCCTAAAATTTTATTTTTGTTGCACTGTAGTAACTAAACCAATAATACCACCCCAATCTAACATCAATCTAACAAAACTTGAAATTTTTTAAAAAATAATTTATAATGGGATTGTTAGGTGGATGTTAGATTGGGATATTATAATGCACAGGTGAGGTGATGGTGTGGAGATTAGGATTTTGATTGTTGAGGATGACCAGAGCATTTCTGACATAGTTAAGAAGTTTTTGGTTAAAGAGGGGTATTTGGTTGAGGTTTGCCATGATGGAGATGAAGCTTTGGAGCGGATTTATGACAACAGTTATCATTTATTGATGCTTGACATAATGCTGCCAGGGGCAGATGGGCATGAGATTTTGAAGGAGTATCGCAAGCTGTCTGACGCACCTGTGCTTATGATGACTGCCCTTGATGATGACGGCAACGAGATTCGTGCATTTACAAACGAAGCTGATGATTATATTACAAAGCCTTTTTCGATGCAGGTTATGGTTAAGCGGGTGGAGGCTCTTTTGCGCCGCACAGGGTTTTTGAAGAAGGAGATTTGTGTGGGCAAGCTTACATTGCTTCCTGAGTCTCACAAGGCGGTGTATGCAGGGGCCGATATAGCTATAACACCAAAAGAATATGACATTTTAATGCTTCTTGCTCAAAATGCAGGAAAGGTTATACCTCACGAAACCCTACTAACCCGCATTTGGGGCTATAACTTTGACGGCAACGAGGGGGTTGTCCACACCACCATGAAGCGGCTTAGGGACAAGCTGCCAGCGAGCGTAATTAAAACCGTTAAGGGCGTGGGATATTGTTTGGAGGGTGGCTGATGAAGAAATTTTCTCTTGGACTTTTTGGTAAAATATTTTTGTATACTCTGCTGTTTTTATCGCTTATAGTGGGGGTTTTTTCGTGGTTTTATTCAGAGCAGTTGCAGACTGCTTTTGAGGTTTACGAGAGGCAGCGGCGTGTGCAGGAGCTTCAGCCTTTAATTGCAGAAATCGGACTGGGCTTTGGCGGGGATATTTCAGAGATTGCCGAGAGCTTTCGCCTGCGCAATGAGTCTTTTGAGTTTTCAATACAATCATATGAAGGTATGATTATTTTTGAAACACCTTATTTTTACTACACCCCGCAAATTAGACGGGGATTTGGGCTTTTAGGCAGGATGGCAAGGGGTAATGGGCATTTTGTTGTTCCTTCGGCAAATGGCACAGGGTCGCACTTTATAAGTGTAATGCAGACAAATGACATTAACTTTATTGAGCAATCAAGAATTATTCCTATAACTTTAGCTTTGTTTGGGATTAGTGCGGTTTTTGCCTTTGTGCTTGCTAAAATGATTGCCCGCCCTATTAAAAAACTGGCATTAGACACGGCACTTATGTCTGCCCTTGCAGACATCGACCCGCCCCCTGCCCGAAACGATGAAATCGGCAGCCTTGCCGAGGATGTGCATTGTATGTATACAAGGCTTAAAGAAACCATAGGCAACCAGCGGTATTTCTTTTCGGCAGCTTCCCATGAGCTTAAAACGCCAATCGCTGGCACGACCGCCATTATTGAAGCTATGCTTGAAGGATTAATTGAAGATGATGAGAAAAATCACTATCTTGTGCAGTGCCTAGATATGATGAACGCCCAAAGCAAGCTAATTTCCGAGATTTTGGAGATTGTGCGGTATAATGACGGACAAATCAAGCAAAAGCCTGAAGCAATTGAGCTTGAGCCTTTTGTTATGGCAATGCTGCCTATTTATGAGGCGCAGGCGGCCCGCAAAAATCAGCGCATGAGTGTGGACATTCCCCAGGGGCAGGAGATTTTTGCTGATAGGACTATGTTTAGCAAAGTTTTATCAAATGTAATAATGAACGCAATTACAAACGCACCAGATGAGAGTGAAATTCGTATTTATTGCGAGAACAACCGACTTTGTGTACTAAACACTAACACCAAGATTCCCGAAGATGAGCTGCCAAAGCTATTTGAGCCGTTTTATCGGCTGGATAAGGCACGCAATAGAGGTCATGGGCGGTCGGGGCTTGGGCTTGCCATCGTTAAAAAAACCCTAGATACAATGGATATTAAGTTTGGATTAGAAAATTCAAATGAAGGCGTAGTTTTTTTCATAATGTTAGATTAATGTTAGATTGCCCTGTTATAATGTGATTATTACGTTATGGGAGGGCATTTATTATGTAGATTATTCAAAATGCACTAAAAAGTTTAACGCGCAACAAGGGTAGGAACATCCTGCTGGCGGCAACTTTTTTTGCGATTATCGCTATTACTGTGGTGACACTTACTATTAATAACACCGCAGATGGGATAATTGAGGATTATAGACAAAGTTTTGGCAGCCGTGTTAATATTCATATGAACACAGAAAATTTAATGGCTAGTATGGGTTATATTCAGGCATATGGCGTGCCGCAGGTGTCGGCTCAGCAAAGTCTTGATTTTGCTGGGTCTGAACATATAATGTCGTTTGAGATGATGGCAACTCAAGGGGCTTTCAGTCCGCATGTGGTTGCTGTTGATGAGGAATTTGATGAAGCACTTATGGAGAGTGTTGCTGGTGCTGCTGGAGGATTTGGCGGTGGTGGCGGTGGCATGATGAGCGGCAGGGGCGGTCTTGGCGGCATGATGGGTGGTGCTGGGGCCCAGCTTGCAGGTGATGAGCCTGTAACCCCAACTTTACGCCTATACGGCAACCGCTTTGAAGAATTTGAAAATGGACAGAGGGAGCTTATAGAGGGCAGCTTCCCGCAACATGATGGGGAAGCTGTTATCTCAATGGAGCTTGCACAGCTTAATAATTTGACTATTGGTGATGAAATAGTGCTTTATAGCTCTATGATTAACGCAGACGAGGGGTATGTGCGCAATATATTGCGCACCCTGACCGTTGTTGGCATTTATTTTGACATGACAGACCCAGGCCCCTTGGCTGACTTTATCCGCGCATCATTTACAAACAGAAACAACGAGATTTTAACAACCCTAAACACCGTGATTAAGCCTATGCAACATAATGAAACAGGCATTACGATAAGCGCAACATACTTTTTGCACGAGCCAGCACTTTTGCTTTATTTTGAGCAAGAAGCAAGAAGTTTAGGTTTGCATCCTCTAATGATGGTGACGACAAACGAGGCAGAGTATTATGCCGTTATCCAGCCTGTTATGGGACTTCGTGATGTAACTTCTACTTTTATGATAATCGTTTTATCTCTTGGTGCGATGGTGCTTGTGCTGTTATCTACAATCGCAATTAGAGAGCGCAAATACGAAATTGGCGTGCTGCGTGCAATGGGTATGAAAAAGAGCAAAGTTGCAATGGGCATGTGGGTTGAAATGCTTGCAATTACTGCGGTTTGCCTTGTTGTGGGGCTTGGGGCTGGGGCAATTGCGGCACAGCCAATATCAGACGCTTTGCTATCAGCACAACTTGAAAATATTGCTCCAGAAGCCTATGAAACCTCGAATGGGCAGGTGATGTTTGGTAGTTTTGGCGGTGGAGGCGGTCGCGGCATTATGGCGGGCATGGGTGGTGCGGGTGGCGCAAATTCCCCCCAAGCACAGCCTTTGTCGGAGCTTGATGTATCAATCAGCGGGACTACAATAATGCAGATTATCGGCATTTCTTCGGCACTAGCAACCGTGGCAAGCCTTGTGGCAATCCTGCGTGTGGCAAGGTTTGAGTCTATGAAAATATTGTCAGAAAGGGATTAGGTGAAAAATATGAGTGTGCTTACTTTAGATAGAGTTAGCTATAAATATGACGGCACAAACAAGGACGTGCTAAAGAATTTGAATGCAAGTTTTGACATGGGTAGGATGTATAGTATCGTGGGCAAGTCTGGGTCGGGCAAGTCCACCCTGCTTTCCCTGCTGTCAGGGCTTGGACTTGCAGGTAGCGGCAGCATTTCCTACAAAGGCAATGATTTACAAAAAATGGATAGAGATGAATATAGAGCAAAGCATATAGGGGTGATTTTTCAGGCATACAACCTGCTGACCAATGCCACGGCTGTTGAAAATATCGTTTTGTCCATGAACATTAGTGGAAGTGATATTGCTGACAAAAAAGCCCATGCCTACAGTTTGCTTGAAAAAGTAGGCATTGACAAAGAAACGGCAAACCGCAAGATTTTGAAGCTTTCAGGGGGCGAGCAACAGCGGGTGGGTATTGCGCGGGCGTTGTCGCACAATCCTGATATAATCATTGCTGACGAGCCTACAGGCAACCTTGACGAAGCCGCGGAGGATGAGGTTTTGGAGATTTTAACAACACTTGCACGGAAAGAGGGGAAGTGCGTGATTGTGGTCACCCACTCAAAGCGGGTTGCGGGGGTTGCGGATGAGATTTGGAATATGAACGCAGGGGTTTTGACTGCCAGTTAGGAGGGTTTGTATGAAAAAAAGAGTTTTGGCTTTATGTATGACTGCGATGGTTGCAGTTTCGGGGATAGCAGGGTTTGCGGGGGCAAGCCTTGCCATGCAAAGGCAAGATGCACCAGCGGCAATTGTGGCATATACACCTACAGCAATTGCCCAAACCGTGGCAATGTCGACTATCACAAATAACGCAGCCCAGCCCATGTCCATACCTGAATTGGTGCTGGCTGTGGCCGACACCGTGGTTGAAATCGACACGAGAAGTGTTGTGGCTGGTGGCTGGAACAGGCAACAGGTGGTGCCTGGGGCTGGCAGCGGGGTTATAATCTCTGAAAATGGCTATATAGTAACAAACAACCACGTTATAGCCCACGAAAATGGCAATTTGGTGGACACAATAACCGTCCGCCTGCGAAATGGCGAAACCCACTATGCGACCGTGGTTGGGCGTGATGTTGAAACCGACCTTGCAATCATCAAAATCGACGCAACAGGACTGCAAGCCGCTGGATTTGGCGATTCCTCTGCACTTTATGTAGGCGAGCCTGTTGTGGCAATAGGCAACCCTTTGGGAGATTTGGGCGGCACGGTGACCGAGGGCATAATTTCTGCCCTAAACCGCGATATAACAGTAGGTGGCGAAACAATGCACGTTTTGCAAACATCAGCCGCTGTAAATCAAGGCAATTCTGGCGGCGGGCTGTTTAATGCTCATGGTGAGCTAATCGGCATTGTAAACGCAAAGCCAATTGGACTTGGCATTGAGGGCATAGGCTTTGCAATCCCAAGCAATGTAGCACTTTCCGTATCCCTCCAGCTTATCGAATACGGCTTTGTAACTGGGCGTGTGGCTTTTGGCATAGAGCTAATGGACATAAACGACCCTATAACTGCACTGATAAATGGCGTTAGAAATATGGGCCTATACGTCACCCAAAACGACCCCGCAAGCGGGCTTAACGCTGGCGACCGCATTATCTCAATAGCTGGCAAGGACGTAAACAACCAAGCCCAAGCCAGAGCGGTTTATTTGAATTTTAATGTGGGTGACGTTTTGGAAGTCGGATTTGTCAGGGGCAACCACATTTACACAACACAAGTGACTTTGTGACAAGCTGTGAAGCATCAAAAAATCACTATATTTTGGGAGGGGATGAACAGAATGAAACAATCAAAGCGATTCCTGCTACATTGAATTTTGGTGCTTTTTTAAAACAGTAAACAGCGACCATGCCGATAGCAGGTCGCTTTCTTTATTTTGGTTGTCGAAATGTGAGGTCGGCATTTCTGGTGGTTATGCTCGCTTTTCATTTTCCGACAAAGTTTCAATGATAATAAGCGTCACATTATCCATCATTTAATTAGCGGTTCAAAAACCTTAATTAGGCGTGAGAGTATATACAGCAAATTATCCGAAGTCCGCCCTCGCCAAAACAAGCCCCCAAGCCGCTTGATGCGGACTTTGGATAATTTATATTGCACAAAACTGCGGAAATTTGCCTGTCGCTCAAGGATGTTCGGGATACTATGGGGATTGAATGTTACCATTTGCTTTTGACGCACTTAAATATGTATTTTTTGACTTGCGAGGCGGTATTTGTAGCAAGGGGATGTGCCATTTTTAGCAAAATAATGTGTGCGGCAAAGAAGTGATTTGCAAAAAGCCAAACTGCCCCTCCCCAGCAAAGAGGATCTTGTAAAGGTTTATGCGGTTAGTGCAAGCGGTGGTGCTTTGTTTGCCACGATTGCTGGTGTCTTCGTTTTTGGTAAGTCCATTTTAAGTATATTGCCAGAGCCACAGCCTCGGCATTTGCCTATGTCAATGCCTGTGATTTTTAGGATTAGGCCTAGTGGTTGGGTCTGGGTATTTTGGTGACGTGTTTGGTGAGGTTTGCGGGGGAGTATTTGTCAATTCTTTGCAAAGTGCGACTTTTTCTTTCTTGTTGCGATTTCCAAGGAGTCCATAGTGTCTAATCTTCATAAAGCGCGGCGGCAAAATGTGTATTAAAAATCTTCGGATGAACTCATCTGCCCTAAGTTCCATTGCCTTTTGCTTTGAACCGTCTTTATTATCCCGCCACTTAAAGCAAACATTTCCATCATCACAGCTTACAATGCGATTGTTTGAGATGGCGACCCTGTGGGTGTAGCGACCAAGGTATTCTGTAACGGCATTTGTTGTGGCAAAGGGTCTTTTGCAATAAACATACCATTCTTTGGTATAAAGGCTTGCAAGGAAGTTTTGAAATCGGTTTTTGCTTGCGATTGCGGTTTGCTGCCCGTAAAAGCTCAAGTCGCCGTTTTTGTATGCCTGTTTAAGATAATGCAAAAACTTTCCTCGAAACACGCGGGATAAAACCCGCACAGGAATCAAGAATTCCTTGCCTTTTTTGTCTTGGTACTTTGAATTGACCCAGTTGCCATCAGGAGCTATTCCGCCGCCAGGGACAACGCAATGGATATGGGGGTGGTGCATGAGATTTTGTCCCCATGTGTGCAGTATGGATGTAAACCCTATCTGCGCACCAAGATATTTCGGGTCTTTTGCAAGCTCCGTCAAGGTTTCGGCCACGGCCTTGAACAAAATATTGTAAACCGCTTTTTGATTTTGAAATGCCACAGGATTTAGGATGTCTGGGATGGTGAAAACAACATGAAAGTAGCCGATGCCCAGAAGGTTGGTTTTTTGGTTGAGGATCCACCGCTCTTTTGACAATGTTTGGCACTTAGGGCAATGGCGGTTGCGGCAGGAGTTGTATGCAATCTCTTTCGTGCCACAATCATTGCAAACCCTTTGATGACCGCCTAGTATGGCTGTTCTGCAATCCTCTATACCCCTCATGACTTTAAGAATGTGGGCGGGCAGTTTGTTTTTGCGTCTTTGGCGGTAGGTTTCGCCGCAAAGTCTAAAGATGTCCTGAATTTCAGGCGACTTTGTAGTGTTGGCGATAGTTGCAACTGCATTAGTTTCAAGCACCAGCATCACCGCCGCTAATAACACTGGCAGAATTGACAGAATTACTAGCATTAACAGCACTAGCAATAGCATTGATGATGGCCTGTGCGCTGATATCGCCCCTACCAGCATTACTACGACCACCACCAAAAAGCCCAGCACTAACACCAACAATCCTATCAAGAGGGCTAATAACGTCAAGGTCGCCAACGCCCTGCAACCTCAAATAAAAATACGTGGAACTTATATCGCTATGGCCAAGCAATTGTTTGATATGATGAATGTTTACACCATCTTCCAAAAGATGGGTGGCAAAAGAATGTCTTAGGCTGTGAAAAGACAGGTCTTTGCTGATACCGACCTTTTCGGCGTATTTCTTAAACACTTCTTGAACAGAACGTATTGACATGGGCCTTTTGTTTCTGGATATGAAAAGATGCTCGCGGGGCTTATATTTGCGCCAAAACTCCCTAAGCGTTGCTAAGGTTGATTCTGCTGAGAGGGCATATCTATCCTTGTCTCGTTTGCCATTGTCAATAAAAATTTGCATCCTAAGGCTGTCTATGTCCTTAACCCTTAACTTTGCTACCTCCGAAACCCTAAGGCCTGCACTATACGCCACCATCAGTATGCACTTATCCCGAAGATTGTCCGTTGCCTCAATCAAAGCCTGCACTTCATCCCTTGTAAGAATTTCAGGTATCTCACGAGTAAACTTCTTAAGTGGGATTTTGGTTAAATTTATCGGCATGTCAAGAACTGTGCTGTACAAAAACCGCAAAACGATGTTATAGGTATTGATTGTGCTGGTTTTAAGACCTTTTTCCTTTGAAAGATACAAAAGATACCTGCGTATCTCCTCCACCCCAAGCTCATTTGCAGGCTTATCAAAATAATCCTGAAAAGCCCTGTTTTTTTGCCCATACTCCTTTTTGGTACTCACACTAAAACCCTTTAACTCCATATCCTGCGCCAATCTGTCCAGAACATCCTGCTTAGTTTCAAACACACCCTGCTTAGTTTCAGATATCATCATCTTTGCAAGCCTCCCATAATCTTGTTGTTGTCTGCATTATGTGATGCAGGTCTATTGAGATTATGGACGTGATGGGGTAGGAGCTATACAGGCAAAATAGCGTAAAGTTTAGGGCGGCAAGGGAGTTGGCGGTGGGTGTTGACTTTGGGGTTGCCACTGCGTAGCAGTTTTGTGCAATATACATAATGTGTTGGTAAAAGCTAGTACCTCAACCCCACGAAGGTATAAAATAATGCGAACAAAAACCACTTGCCGATACATCCTGAATAAACCACACCCAGTACACAAGCCCTGCCTGTGCAAGCATAATGCATCGAGAGACTAAAAAATAGCGATTTATCATAATAGTGTAACTTATTTTCTTTATGCAGGACTTCCCCATGGTTTAACAATTGAGCCTTGCCATAAGCAGTCTCTGCATCCATAATGATACTCAGCGCTACCAGAAGGATGTCTGGCTGTAGTAAGGAATTTAGCTTCTCTACCGCAACGTTCACATCGAATTGATCCAATTCCCATTTTTTCTTACCTTCCCTTCTTGTGGAAAAAATAATGCCAAATGTTTGATAAAAACAATTCTTTTTGAAGATTCCCCTAATTTCACTATTTGACAAAATTGTGCCATATATTGCACAGTTCGCCAAGATTTTTTCGAAAATCACGACATTTCATTTTGAGGAAAAACTGTAAGCATGTTATGATTCATAAGAGACGAAGTCAACATTGCACGAAAATGTCTGCGTAATCAGTAATTTTTATGTAGAGAACAAAGTTTAGCTTCGCCTTCATATCCACTGGAAAAATTTCCATGGAAACATCAAACATGAAACCGCACCTCTCAACTAACCCACCATGGATGATTGTGATAAAAGAACCTGCTGTTTTTCGCCGCTGGATTTTCTTTTTCTACTTACCATAGATTAACCGAAAAACTCATCTGCGAGGTCTTTTACTGCCCAAATCAGCCGAGAATCTTGACGTGAATAATTCATCATCTTGCTTTGCAAGCCATAAAAAACTGACTCTCGACGCTACGACGCTTTACCACAAAATTCAATGTGGTACTCAGAACACCATTCAGCAATATCGCTTTGATGACCTTTAGCAGTTACCATATGTTTCAGTTGTTCCATAGCCTCAGTTGGTCTGCTAGCATGATTGAAGCCAAATAGAATGTAACCAGTTGTCGGTTTGACGTTACAAACGATAACGCGTTCAATGCCCTGATGCGCCCCTAAATATAACTTGAAGCTTGTTAATGTATAGGCAATTTTGAAATTGTCGTCTTTGACATGCCGAGGCTCTTTTGTTTTAATTGCCTGCTCGTAGTTGAATAGAATTGTCATTACAATTCACTCCTCTGTTAGTTTACTTTTAGCTTTTTTCCAAGCAATTCTGCATTTCCACGGCAAACTCAGGGTCAATTAAGGCATTAATGATGATTTCACCCAAGCCATACGCAGAACCAAGTATTTCAACAAACTCTTTAATTTTTTTCTTGCCGAGCTCGCTTAGTTTTTGAAACTCGGCTTTTCCTGTTTTTTCACAAGTTAGTCCGATATATAGTGCATCCAAATTGTCTATAAAATAGCTTGCAATATAAGGTGAATGACTTGTTACTATTAAAGAGGGTTCGTTCGAACGTCGTTGCCTGTAATACGCTTGTACCTCTTCAGGACTACTATTGGAATCAGGAGTGAGATAGCCTCTTTTTTCGTCGTAATTTTTCCTATCGAAAATCTTGAACACGGAGTTAAGCAAAAGAGAGTACACCGCAGGACTCATGCCGTTTTCGAGCTCTTCAATAGAAATCAAGGGAATATCGTTAGCGTGAAGTTCGCTTAATAGCTTAAAAATCCTCCTAGCACCGAAAGACAAGGTGTGCATTGTTTCCCAAGAATCCTTGCGCGTGTCATAAAACATTGGATGATTATGCCCAGTAGGAATAAGTTTTCTCTTCTTGGACAAAGCCCAAAAGCGCCTCATTTCTTGGTTGTGAGCGATTTCAGCAAGCTCAACATTTCCATAAAAAGGAAATATGCTCTGAAAATTCGCCTTGAAGTGTTCAAACTCACTCTTATTTTCTTCGCTCAAAAACTCCGCAGCCTTTGATAATTGACAAAAATCATTATGACTTGTGGTTTCGTCATCAATGATTGCACCAATGTGATCACGCGTTATCGATACGAAGGCTTCATAAATCTCCCAAAAGGTTTCATCAGCTAACTTATATGGACAATTAGCACCTAGTTTGTTCTCGCTATTTTTAGGAGCGGGAATAAGTCCAAATGTCCTAAAAAACAACCAGAATGACGGGGGTGTTAAAGATGACGGTTTGTGATTTTCACTTAGGTTATATTTCAGAAAGGAGAGAGAAGGCCTAATATCATCTTCACCGACTTTCCCATAGTAAACCAATGCCTCGTTGGGGTCATTTACGTTGCGCTCAAATAATAGTTGTGTTTTTCCGTCTTTTATGAAAGACAGGCTCTCCTCGCAAACGCCGTATACACCCTCTTTGTCATATTTTGCAAAATTGAAGCCAAGTGGGTTCGGGTATTCACCGCTCGCATAATTAACGCAGCGACAGTCAATTACGAACCGATAGTGGTACACCTTGCCTTCTTCATAAGGGCGTTTTTGAAACTTCACTTCGAAAGTAAATTTTCTGTTCGGGTTTCTTGAAACGACGGATTCGTAACTTTTGTAGCGGACATAGTTAGCAGCAGATGAACCACTTCGCCTCAAAAGCTTGAAAGAGTCAAAAATCCCATTTAACAAATTCGTTTTGCCGAAATTGTTTGGGGCAATCATACAAAGAATTGGCTGCTCTGAAAAATCAAGCCTCGTATTCACGATATTTTTGTACCCATCAAGGTACACTTCGATAATTCTCATATTTCCCTCCTACGAAATATTCTTTCCCGATCGTTGACTACTGAAGGTACCGAACAGGAGATTTTTGTATAGTATAGCATGAAAGCAAGATGAAAGTTGTCGAAAGGAGTGCCGATAATTAAAAAGTCTTAAATACCGGATTCGGATGCTATTATAATATTCGCCCCAATCGCTGGTGACTCGATTCGCCATTGTGCGTTTAATTTGAATCCTGCAAACGAGCAATCTAGAGGTAACATCCGCATCTCGTTCATTCAGTTCGGCTAACTTCAAAACTCGATCAAACTTTAATCAGCTTAGGTTTGTGCTTAATTATCACACTTCCTCAACCACCATGTCACCTACCTTTCGGCTAATGTTCTATCTATATTAGCTTTTTGGCGGATTCATCAACTTACAAATACATTGCGCTATGGAGAATTCCGACTCAAGCTATTATACGCAATTATTTACAATGTGTGACCTTTCTTATCAATAAGCAACAAAGCCCATTTTAACATACTTCACCTCAAATATCAACACGCTATTTGCCCAAAGCTAATATCGGGTGATTGAATAGCCTTTCATTATTCATCTGCAGCTTCCTCACGCATGCTTCTGTCAAAGACTTTGCAACGTTCCTGCTGCCCACAGCTATCATCGGTATTTTGAGAAATCATGTTGCGATAAGAATGTCACTTCATCATTTTTCAACTATTTCCCAAGTGAAGTCAATTCTACATTCGTGACATAATGTCGAACCTTTGTCCGCTATGTCTATACCGCAACAGTTACAACTGTTGGATTTTTGGAAGACCTTTTTAAAAGCACCCCGAAAACGTTCGCTTGCATTTTTGGTTGCATTAGCTGCGCTTTCCTTGACTTGCTGTGCTTTTACAGCCCTTTCCTCCGTGCGCTTTTGCTTTCGCTCTTCAAGAATTTGGTTGTAGTTTATCAGGTCTGTTTTTTCAGCAATATCGTTGAGATTTTTGCCATGTTCGCGCCGAATAGCCACGTTAACTATTTTGTATTTTGTTTGCGAAGCTCCGTATGTAAAGACGCGTACAAATCCAAAGGTTTTTTCTACGTAAGTTTCGGTGGATAGTTCGATTCTTATCACTTTGCCCAAGGGTCTTCTTTTGAAAATATAGTTGGAACCGCCCGCCCTAACAAAGAGACACCGCTCTCTTTTATGCAGCATAGTAGATCTATTTTGAGAGAAGCTCTCAATGCAAATTTCAATATCTCCAAATTCCTCGGCAACTCTTCTGGGTATTTTCCTTGGCATTAGTGGCACGGTGTAATCTTTGCGAAAGATTGAGCCTGCAAAGGGTATGAGGTAGATTCTTCTGTAATATGTTACAAGTCTTCTTGTTTTTCCGAACACAAGGCATGCAGCCAACAAAATAATCAAACCTATAACCGAGGCAGCGGCAGGGTTCGCCAAAGAAATCCATGTATATATAGCAACAAGAATATGTTTTAGGGTTGTAATTAAGCCTGTTAATCCAGGTATGGGTGAAACCAATAAGCCCAAAACACCTATCGCAGTCATCATTGTTCTTATCACGAAGAACACAATATAGGCTAGGGCGGCCACAACAACTCCTATTAGGTTTGTCAAAAATGGCGCAAATGCCCCGATTTCGCTCGACGCAGCTCCCAGAGCTTCAGAGGCATATACGTTTGTAGCGGTTGCTATTAAAAATGCTCCGCCAATCGTGCATATTGTACCGACCCAACCCTCCACTTTGCCTAGTGTCGCATCGCTAAGAACTTTAAACTTGCTTAAAAGACTCAATCCGTATTTTAATAACGTTATGATTAGCAAGACTATGAAAAAACTACTTTGCGATATAGGTAACTGCATGAGAGCATCCGATAATGGAATGTTTTCAGGATTTACCACACCAGAGTTCAGAAAGGTGCCAAGACCTGACAATATCGTAAGGGCTATGAAAGGACTACAACTCATAGCTATTAAGGGCGCAAAAATCCCACCTAACACCAAGAAAGTGTCGGAGGTTAAGTCGCCCACGTCTCCCGCAGTAAAGGGCGAGCCGAAAACTACGCTTGCGCTTATCGTCGCTAAGAATATAACGCCCACAACAAAAGCAATTCGTGGGTTTGCATATCTCGCAAAACCATCATTCATAATATCCACCCGCTATTCCTTTGACTAATATAAAGCTAGAACCAGCTTATGACGCAAGCAGTACATGCGGTGCAAGCCACAAAGCCAAGTGAATAGATTGACAGCGAAATTATATTGACAATTAGCCCGATGGTTGCCAAACCTGATGAACGACCTTCGCTTTCGTTTCTTCTGCGGGCAGAAACAGCCATGAATATTCCTGCGACATTCGCAATAATAAAGAGAATTGACAGCAAAATTAAGATTAACTTCATCCATAAAAGCAAAAGCGAGCCGACCCCGATGACTATTGATGCTATTGCTAAGCCGTTACCTGACCTAGGTGACCCGTGACTGGCTCCTTGAGAGTTATTGTTAGATTCTTCAAAAAACCCCATAATACACCTCCAAATTTTTTATTTTTTTATGTTGCTCTCGCAACTAATCATTTTCCGAAGCTTTCAAGGCTTTACCACAAATGCCGCAAAACCTGCCCTCTTCAAATATTATCGTGCCGCAGTTTGGACATTTTTCAATATCAATTTGTTGCTGCAAGTCAAAGTTCATAGCCTCAATTTTAATGCGCTCGGTTTTTCTTTGCAGCACTTGCGAGTATTCACCACTATCATTGAACTCCATAAGGGCGCGTGCGCGGTCAACGTCCCAAGGATGTGACCTTTCTACAGAAAGATAGTCCACATAAAGCTTGGTTATTTTGCCGATGGCATTTGCATCTATCCCAGAAAATTCGCGTGCTTGTTTCATAAACTCATCGACAGATAGCTCGTGCGCGAATCTACGGCTGTAGCCCGCCAGCTTCATCAAAGCTGTGCAGGATGCCTCGTAGTTTTGGCAGGCAAGATAGCCGCCGCGGTCGCAGGTATATTCGCTTGCTCGCGACCAAGCACCTAAAGCCACTTTGATGGCTTTTATTGTCGCGGCTTTAATAGTTGAAAGCCCTGGTACAGAAGTCAACAAAACACCTAGCGGGAGATTGATTAAAGCTAGCGCAAGCTGCTTATAAACTATATGGCCTGATTTAATATGAGCCAATTCATGCCCAAGGACAAACATAATTTCATCGTCTTCAAGCATGTCCAACAGATAGCTATATATAACGATTATCGGATCGTCAGGGCAGCTTGTATATGCGTTCATGGCTGGGTCGGAGCAGACATAGAGATGCGGGACATCCATCTCCAAAACGGCACAAGCTTCTTGTAACATCCGATATAGCGTGGGATACTGGCGTTCACTTACTTTAATGTGGCTCCCAGTCTTCATCAGCCTTTTTACCATACTCATGGGAGTCATTAAAAGCTCAATGATTTTTGGTAAAAATGGTATTGCCCTTACATTGTCCAGCAAAATACGATCCATGGGGTGTTCGTACTCAAGAACATGCAGGTTTCGAAGATAAACCTTATTCATTCAATTCCCTCCCTGCACCTTCTCCGCATTGAATGCAAAAATTCATTCCTTGCTTACGCTGTGCCCCGCAAGACCCGCATAAAGGCGGGACTTGCGGGGATTGCGAGGATTGAACTGTTTCAGGAAGGCTTATACTTTGACCCTCCAAATACCTGTTGATAGCAACAAAGATTGAATTGACCAAGTTTTTACTACCATCAACTTTGATGGCAAGTTGGTTGTCGATCTGGCTAATGTCCATGCGGAACTTTTTGCCCGTAATATTTTTGGCCAGCTTGTTAACCGCACTACCTGTGCTTTGCGTTTCTATCACGAAACTGTTATTTTGCTGATAACACTGACAATTAACAGAATTGATGTGCAAGTAATTCATGATATACTTGACAAAATCCTGTGTATTGAAGTTTTGCTCAACAAAGAATATGTCTCCTCTTGTCATCGCGACCTCCTGCTAAATTATTTCCTTTAAGCTCTAAGGGGTTGTGGGGTTTACCGTAATGACAAACCTCTGGGTAAAACTTGGTGGCGAAGCACCTGTGCCTATTGTGAAAGTGGCAGTTATTGTCACCTCTCCGCCCGCCGTAGTGGTCAGAACGCCATCAGAAATAGTCGCACCTGTCGTTCCAGCGGTTGTCACGGCCCAGCTTACGATTTGCCCCGTTGTTCCAGCAGGTGAGAGGGTTCCACCAAGCGTCAAACTCGCCCCTGCCGTTTTTTGTGTTGCGACTCCCGTGATGCCAGTTACTACTATGTTGAAATTTTGAGTGAAGTTCTGGCCCATAGCCGCTCCTCCGTTTGCCACGGTAGCAGTTACCGATACAGTCCCAGGAGCCGTAGTGGTTAAAGTATTGCCGCCAGTAAGGATTGCTCCTGTCGTTCCTGCGCTTGCAATGCTCCAACTTATCGTTTGCCCAGTAGCATTGGGGGGCACTATTGTGCCGACTAGATTTAGAGATGCGCCGACATTTTTTTCAGTTGGCACACTTACTATGCCCGTCACTGGCAAATGAGTGCTAGTAACAGTTATCGTGAAGTTTTGTGTGAAGTTTTGCCCCATAGCCGCTCCACCATTAGCAACGGTCGCTGTAACAGTAACTGTGCCCATCGCTGTTGTGGTTAGCTGATTGCCAGATATGAACGCACCTGTCGTGCCTGCACTTGCAACGCTCCATGAGATACTTTGCCCTGTTGCGTGGGCAGGAAATATTGCTCCACCCAGAGCAACTGTCTGTCCAGCGACTTTGTTGTCGGGTATGTTTGCCGTTATGCTCTCTACGGGCACATGGGCAGCAGCAACTGTTATTGTGAAGTTTTGTGTGAAGTTTTGTCCTGCGACCGCTCCACCGTTAGCAACAGTCGCTGTAACAGTAACTGTGCCCGCCGCTGTTGTGGTTAGTTGGTTTCCTGATATGAACGCGCCTGTCGTGCCTGCACTTTGTACGCTCCAAGTGATAACTTGACCTGTGGCGTTTGCGGGTAACACTGAACCGCTAAGTGACACAATTTGACCCGAAACTTTGGTCTCAGGGGTGAATCCTGTTATGCCTGTTACGGGGATGTGCTGCGGGGTAACAGTTATGGTGAAGTTTTGAGTGAAGTTTTGTCCTGCAGAAATGGCATTTGCAATAGTAGCGGTAACAGTAGCAGTTCCTGCTGCTGTTGTGGATAGTTGGTTGCCGCTAATGTTTGCACCTGTTGTCCCCGCGCTTGCAACGCTCCAAGTAATGGTCTGTTCTGTAGCACTAGGGGGCATAACCGTGCCACTTAGCGTAATAGTCTGACCTGCGACTTTGCTTTCAGGCACTCCTGTTATTGTGTGTGGTGGGATGTGGGGAGGAGTAACTGCTATTGTGAAGTTTTGGTTAAAGTTGGTGTTCTCTGTCAGGCCGCCGTTAACAACGGTCGCTGTAACAGTAACTGTACCAGCCGCTGTTGTGGTTAGTTGGTTTCCTGATATGAGTGCTCCCGTCGTGCCTGCACTTTGTACGCTCCAAGTGATAACTTGACCTGTGGCGTTTGCAGGCAGAACTGAGCCGCTAAGCGGTATAGTCTGCCCTGACACTTTACTTTCAGGTACGCCTGTTATGCTCGTTACAGGCACATGAGGCGCAGCGACTGCTATGGTGAAGTTCTGCGTAAAGTTTTGCCCTGCGACCGCCCCACCGTTTGCAACGGTTGCTGTAACTGTAACTGTGCCCACCGTTGTAGCGGTTGTAGTTAGCTGATTGCCAGAAATGGATGCACCTGGGCTTGCCGTGCTCCACGAAATAGACTGTCCTGTTGCATCGGCAGGAAGTATTGTACCGCCAAGAGCAATTGTCTGCCCTGCAATCTTGGCTTCAGGCACGCCCGTGATGCCTGTTACAGGCACATGAGGAGCTGTTACTGTGACACCAAATGCAAAGGTATGAACTACATTTAGTAAGTCAGTAATATTTGCTGTAATTATCGCCGTTCCTGATGCAGTCGCATTCAAAATATTGCCCGAAATACTGGCGCCTGTCGTGCCTGCATCTTGCACGCTCCAAGTGAAAAGACGCACAGTCGCATTAGCTGGCATAACTGTACCAGTAAGCGTTATAGGAGTTCCGGCTATCATAGAAGTTGGCACACCAGTAACCCCTGTTGGTGGCAAATTTCTTTGCTCAATAATAATGTGGAAATCAGCAACAAAATTGACCCCCTGACGCTGGCCATTTGGAACAGTTGCTCTGATAACAGCAGTACCTGGTGTTGTGGCGTTCAAAATGCCGTCGTTTATTGCTGCACCCGTGCCACCTGCTGAGTGCACACTCCAGTTAATCGTCTGTATGGCTTCGGCAGGAAGAACCACGCCTGTCAATGTCAAAGGTTCGCCGATGAATGCTCTGTCAGGTACACCGATTATATTAAATACAGGCTGAGCTGTAACTGTGATGTTGAAATTGCGGGCAAACGTAGTTCCCTCTGTTGCTCCTCCATTGATTACGGTTGCCGTAACAGAAACAGTTCCTGCGTTACCAAGCCAGAGCATGTTGCCGCTATGGATTTGAGCATTTGTTGTGCCACGGTCGTTTATGCTCCAAACGATTTGTGTACCCGTGGCGTTTGCGGGTGCAATTGTGCCCGTGAGCTGGATAGTAGTTCCTGCAACAGCAGTTGACGGTACATCGGTAATCCCAGTTACGGGGATATGCCCCACTCTCCAAATCGCGTAAAGGTGCAAGTTAGCCGTAATGTTCGTTATGACTTCACCCGCTCTAAAGGTTGCCCCTGTGCCGTCTGGACGTGTGTTCCAATGCTCAAAGGTGTGTTGGGCGCGTGTAAATGTGCTTGTGGGAGCAACATAGTTATTGCCCTGCGGAATATTACTTGAAGCTTGCATATTGCCCGCTCCGCCATTTGAATCATATGTTATCGAGAATCGCGGGATAGGACCATCACTAATAACAACGGCAACTTCGGAACCCCATGGCACCAAATTCCCTACCCCTGGCGTAATAGCAGAAACATGCCCTGCCTCAACAGCATCACTAAACGCCCGCGTGGTTGTGATTCTGAAACCAAAATCACTGCCCTGTAAGCGACTTTCAGCTGCACTACTAGTGTCGCCAACAACATTTGGTATAGCGACGTCATCAGGACCAAGCGAAACAATAAAATTAACCGTTTCACCGATATATAAACTTCCTGGCGCAGGCGATTGTGACACTATCATTCCTGCTGGTACTGTTCTTGAGTATGCGTTTTCAATTTGCCAGCCAAAACCTGATGTCACAGCCCAACTTACAGCTTCACTTGATGCTCGGTTGGCAAAATCTGGAACATTGGCCGTTTCACGCCCAAGGCTTATAACCGCATTGACGTTAGAGTTTATTGGCGCATTACTGCCAGCGATAGGAGTCTGCCTAATAACGCTGCCAGTTGGAATTGTGTCGTTATGTTCTTGGGAAATGACGTTGATGTTTAAGTTTGCATCAACAAGCGTGTTTGTGGCACCTTCTTGCGTCATCCCGACAATATTCGGAACAGCTACAGGCTGAACACCTGTGCTGATGGTAATTGTTACTGTGTCGCCGCGGACAACATTTTGACCAGGCGAAGGACTTTGACCTATAACATTTCCTTCAGCAACAGTTGAACTAAACTCATAATTACGATGAACAATCAACCCTTGTGCCACAAGATGAATTCTTGCAGCTTCAGCAGACCTATCTGCCAAGGTAGCCAAATCAGGCATGGCAAACGGTTGTCCGCCTGTTGAAACAACAATTGTGACAGCAGAGCCGTGCTCCACAATGCCGCTTATGCTTTGAGATATAATATTGCCGCTTGGCACGCTATCACTAAAAGCTGATTCCACAGTCAGCGCGAAGCCTGCATTGCGAATCCTTTGTTCCGCATCAAAGGCGGGCGCAAAAACAACATCGGGCATAAGTGCCATGCGTACGCCTAAAGAAATCACAAGATTTACAGGATTGTAAGTCATAGTGCTACTGCCAGCAGGTGGTGTTTGCGAGACTATTGTTCCCTCTGGTTCTTGGCCATATCGGCGGTCAAGCACTTGCACGGCAAAATTTGACGCTTGAGTTAAAATCATAGCTTCTGCAAGCTGCATACCGACTACGTTCGGCACAGTCGCGATATGGTCATCGTCAGACTCGGGGTCTGGACCACGAGATATGTGCATCCTTACAACGCCGCCAATAGGAAACTCTTGTCCAGCCTCGATTTCATGCACTTCTAAGCCTGCTATGTTTTGGGACAATCTTGTTACATTGCCTTCAAAAATAAATCTGCTATATTCATATATTCTTCTTACGCTAAAGCCCGCTTCTTCAAGTTCTTCTTGTGCGGCTTCGGCTTCAGTCGCTAAAACAAATGGCATGAGAGCCATGTCCTGTCCGCCGCTGATGGTAAGAATTATAATTGTATTTTCTTCAACAATAATTCCAGGTGACAAATCTTGTGCTAGTATAAAACCAAGTGGAATTACGTCGGAAAAATGCCTCTCTGCAACCATGTATTGAAGACCAGCCGATTCGATTCTGCCCCTCGCATCATCTAAAGGGGTATTAACCAAAGAAGGTACGCGCGCCATGCCTTCTGCCATGACAAAGATGTCCTCGCGGCCAAATATGCCAAGGGCAAGCAGCACCGACATTGTGGTAATGAGCATTACAGCTGCCGCAGAAGTCACCTTTGCCCAAGATGGCCATTTGCCAATATCCAAGGCTTTTATGGTTTGCTTTTTGCGCTTAGTATCTGGCGCATTTAGCTCGGCAAAAAAGGTTGCTACATCAGGGGTTCGGTCTTCTATACGAACATTTAAAGCATTTAAGATGGCGTTTTCGACACCACTTGAGACTTGTCCATTGAGCTTTTTAAGCGAAACGAGAGGGTCTTTCTTGCCGCTCTCCAAAGCGCGTGCACGTTCGAGCGCGTCAATGGGGTCTCTGTCTGTAAGCATTTTATACAAAACAGCCGCCAAAGAATACACATCAGTATGAGCACCATGGTCGCCACCGCTTCTATAAATTTCTTCGGGCGAATATCCTTCTTTGACCAATACCATGATACTGCGCGTGTATGTGGTTGTAACATGCCTATATGAAGAAAAATCTATGAGTTTGGCAGTGCCGTCATTTGAAATTATAATGTTTTCTGGCGAAATATCAAGATGTGCTATGCCATCTTTGTGAAGTTGTTCTAAGGAGCGAAAAATTGGTGATAGCACCTCGATTACCGCTTGTGCATCGCCATGCGCGAAAAAGCCTGCCGAACTTAACATGTCAGCAAGCAATTCACCCTGCACATATTTCATAACGATATAGCCTGTGCCGTTACCTTCAAAGCAGTCAACAATCTGAGCAACGCCTTCTAGCGCGCCGTAGTTCATTATTTTGCGCCCTTCGGTAATGAATCTTGATAAACCATCATGGAATTGTTTTTGCCGCCTTGCATCGTTATTAACTAAAACTTGGTCCACACCAGGGCGGCGCGTTGCAAATTCAGTAGGTAGGTATTCCTTTACCGCGAGCTGTTCACCGCTATCGCTCGCTTGAGCGCAATACGTGACCCCGAACCCCCCAGAGCTGATAACTTCATTAAGGATATACTTTTCTTTCAAAATAGTGCCTTGCGGCAAATAAAGATTGTTCAAGTTAATTCCCCTCCCGCACTATGAAAACATAGTTTTCAATATAATCGAAAAAAACAAGGAAGTCTGCAAAAACATCGCTAAATGTTTGCAGTGCCCGTTCATTTATTGGAATCAATCCGCTGGCAGTTTGGATGTGCATCATGTCTTGTGCGTTTTCTGATAACATAAACTCAACTAAGCGAGCTTTTGCCGCAACCTCGTTACGAGAACTTTGTGCAACGCTAAACATGCCGCCAAATATGGCAGGAACTTCAGCTGTGTCTAAACGCAATAGACGATACCTGCCCGCAAAAGCCATTTGAACATCTGGCAGCACAGAGGTGTCTGCAAATAGTGCTCCTGCACTTTCAGTGAAAAAAGCATCAGATGGCAAGCGCGTTACGTTCCCGAAAGTATTTATAAACTCGGTATCATCCCTTGAAAAAACAGCAATAGAATCTGAACCTGCGCCCATTGTCGCCAAAAGTGAAGATAAATCTGAAACCGAAAGCTCAGCGTAAGTAGCTAAAGAAGAATTGATGAATATACCGAATGGACGAAAACCTGTAGGTATGCGATTTACAACAGGATGTAGTCGTGTCAAATCATCTAAAAATAAGACATTGTTCACGCGACCCATTACCGCACTGATATCTGCGGCACTAGCCAGGTCTGCTTGCGAAAATGCCCCTGATTCAAATATAACAGGGCGACCATCCTCTAACGCTCTCGTCACCTGACCATGAAAAACGTCATACCTAATGCCCTGCAAAGCAATCTCGACATTTGGGTAAAGGGTTGTAAACCTTTCGAGTACACGTTCCATAGAAGATAGCCGCTGTGCGTTGTCATGTTCATTATCAGTTAGCATAATCCACATTTCAAACTGTGCATCTGCCAAAATAGGCACTTGATCCATCGTTCGTAAGTATGTAAAAGCACCCGCTATTATCAAAATTATAAGTGTTGCTGAAATTGATACTAAACGGCGTAATTGTCGCGCTTTTTTCTCAACTTCTGGACGCTTGACTTTCTTTTTGCCTTCTATAGAGTTCAAGAAATCGATTGCGGACTTAAAGCGCAACCGAGAATCTATCGCCATAGCCTTTAGTATGGCATCGCTAATATGTTCAGGGATATCGGGATTAAGGCTCTTTGGACTTGCCAAAAGGTCTTCGCCTGTTGACTTTCGGTCTGTTGATTCATTTGGCCTGTGACCTGTTAAGGCGAAATACATAGTTGCCCCTAGGGCATAAATATCCGTATGCACACCCGTGCGGTCATTAAGCTCGTATTGCTCTGGAGGAGAAAAGCCAGGCTTCATTATTCTTTCGGCATTTTTATCGCTAGAACGTCTGCCGAATTTTGCAGCACCAAAGTCAATAAGCTTGGGTTCTTCGCCTGTCATTAGAATATTGTCAGGACTGATATCTCTATGGATTATACCGAGCTTATGAATGTCACCGACTGTTTTAATTAAATTTTTGGTAAAGTTAAGTGCAAGTTCAGCAGGCATTGGGCCATTTCTTTCGACAGCGACCGTGAGGGTATCGCCTTCAACATACTCCATAATCATATAGTGAGTTTCGTTTTCATCGCGTTCATCAATTTCGTGAACAATACACGGATTGTCTGGATAGGTTTTATCCAGTCTTAGCGCACCTTCTCTTTCTTGAATGAAGCGTTCTGCCCCAGCTAAGTATTCCCGTTCACGTTGCTTGACTATAAGTATCACATCGCCAGTATCAAGGTCGCGAGACACTAGACCAGCTGGATAATACTCTTTTATAGCAACGACTTGGTTTGCTACATTGTCCCAAGCCTTATAAACAATACCAAAACCACCTACACCCAAGACCTCGCCAACGGCATAACGCCCGCCCAAAACTGACCCTGGGGTAAGGTAGTAAAACTCTTGCGCCCCGTCATCTGGCTTGCGTCTGCACTTAGGGCAAGTGTTGCTGGATTCAAATTCATAAAAGCAATGTTTGCATCGCATTACTCAACCTCCTACTCAACTATAATTGTTATTGCGGAATAATTGTCTAGGTCATCACTTTGGCTTGACGAAACAACTTCAAATAGATTGTTAAGCCATGTATCAGCAGCATATGCTTGCGGCTTTAAGTTATCGGTTGTAAGGTGCTCCCAAAGTCCATCCGTGCATAGCAACAGCGCATCGCCAGAACGAAGCGTGCGGGTTTGTGATAACTCATAATCAAACCTATTAGTCCCCAGTGCCCGCAAAAGGCTGTGGCGGTCACCGTGGTTGCCGATGTCTTCCTCTTTTATTTTCCCAGTTTCAAAAAGATGTTGCACAACGCTATGGTCGGCTGTCCTAAACGCAAGCTTCCCTCGCTTAAAAAGATATAGTCGAGAGTCCCCAATATGACCCCAAATGGCTTTGTTTTTTTCCACTAAAAGGACAGTCGCTGTTGTCTTCATTTGGTTTTTTGCGTTTTTTTCAATTTGCGTATTCAGCAACTCTTTTTGCGCCTCTGCAAAAGCATGTTTCAAAAAAGCTCTCCCAGTTAATCTCTTAGCCGAAAAATCATTTTCAAAAACATCGACAACGATTTGTGCCGCAACATCACCCAAACCAGGACCGCCAAGCCCATCGGCAACCACAAAACAATAGTCATCGCCATCGGAAATCGCCAATACCCTATCTTCGTTTTGCACTCTGCTGCCTTGATGCGTGCCTGTCGCATAATCAATGTTTAATTTTTTCGGCAAAAATAGCATACAGTTACCCCTTATGATTTAAGTTTCATTACTAGCCACGCCACACTTAGAACGAACGTAATTACCACCATGCCAACCATCGACCATGCAAATACCGTGGTAAGTGTATCTGGTTGTTCGGGCTCGGATGGCGGAGGCATCAGTGTTACAGATTGTAAATTCCATTCGCGCTGGAAATCCCTTGTCACAATTACTTCCAAATTGAATGTTTGAGTGCTATCCCCTGTGGCTCCAAGCCTTCCCCATGGGATTGTGTCGTAGAGCTCTTGCATGGCTGCAATGTTTTCGGGGATATTCGGAAGAACATCCTGGGGTTGAGCAACTTGCTCTCCATCCCTTTCTTCCTCGTCATCTACCTCAACCAGAAGAATCTCATTGTCAATCTCGTCTCTTGGGATTTCACCTAACTGCTCGCCAGTATCAATCGCAAAAATGTTGACCACACCGTCATCCTCATCGCAGCCTTGCAAACGAACCGCTATCGGATCGTCTTCGTCTTCGTCGTCTTCTGCAACAAAAATTAGATAGAGTTCTTCATCACCTTGATAAAGCCTAAAAGCATCACTAGAAAATATTTCTCGCATTACGCACTTCTCCTCCCTAAACCAACGATTAATATTAAAACTGAAACAAGCAACAAAATTGGCATTGCAATAATGACCCATAGCGGCAACACAGCTTCTAGGGCTTTTGACAATCCATCGCTAGTGAAAAAAAGCGCGACCATGCTAAAAACGCCGACAAAGGTAACCAGAGATAGCAACAAAGGAAAAACTCCATCTTGACTAGAGACCGGTGCTCCTGTTTGCCTAGCACTTCTGCTACTCGGAGAAAAGATTGCTTTTAATTCTTCGCCTATGTCGGCTGACAACTGCCTTGCTCTAACTGCTTGTTCGATGATTCTCTCAATATCAGTTCCGAGCCTGCTCAGCTCCTTGTCAGATCTCCCAACGATTGTAGCAAGCCTCTTGAAATCATTTGCTGTGCCTCGCAGGATATCTGTCTCTTTCTCCTCAGATAAATTGCCGATGTTGCTCTTAATCGCATCTTTGAAAATCAGAACAGCAGTGTAAGGGATGTCATTGGTATATCTTTGCCTGGCCAACTCCAAAAAATCATACAACTTTTTAAGTGTTTCTAGTCTATTTAGTTCGCCTTCAAAGAACCTTAAATAATCAATAGCTATCGAATTTGGGGTATTATCCAAATTCGTTTTCAGCACAGCTCGGCAAAAAGCCAATTCACTTGAAACGGGATTAGTTGCTTTACTCCAATATTTAAGGCGCATGGTAGCTACCACTGGGTTGTCATGCCAAAGTGCATTAGTACGATAAAACCTGCCTGAGCCTGCCATTTGAGCCTCTGTAACCCCTTGGGCATCTATTGCTTCAATGGTCTTTCGGGCTGACAGTATTCCATCCAAGCTCATAAGTTTCGCTACACCAAAAATTCCTTTTGGTTCAAGGGTTTGCAATACAAAATTTTCATCATTGAAGCCCATTTCGGCGGATGCAGAACGTAAGACACCGAAAGTTTTATGGTCATCATCAAGTCCACATGTTCGCGCAAAAAAGTCATTCCAAGCGATTATCCTCTTCGCTTTTTCAGCAGAACTTATTTGTTGGTCGGTGATCTTTCTTACATAAGCTTCAGCCATCGAAACAACGGCATCAAGATCTTTGGACTTGTGATTTGGCCCAGAGTGTTCGCTTAAGAAGCTGTGCCAGGTAGTCAAATTTTCGATAGCACCATCAGGGTCAGGTGTGCGCATCCAAGCGAGTGCTCGCTCTATTGCGGTACGTATAGGCGGCGTGTCTTCGCTAAAATTAGTCTCTTTTTGAATTTCTTTGATTTTGCTTTCGAGCCATTCAGTTTTGTCTTTTGCGTCAAGGTACTCAATTTTCCTAGCGGATTCAAGGAGGTTCTGCTTGTACGCCTCAAATATATCCTCCAAACCCACATCGCCATCAGCGAAATATGTCAAAACCCCTGCTTTGCCAAGATCCATTATGTACTCATATCTCGTGCTCTTATCTTTTAGAATCTCAGCATTCCAGTAAACCCCAAGAAGAATCTTTCCTTCTATTTTACTCATCAAATCTAGCTCTTCTTGTTTGAAGTTTGTTAAATCCAGAATTTTAAGGCGTTCAAGAACCTCTCTAACCACGCGCTTAAATTGTGCAGGGGTCGGGGGCTTCTTATTAACCTTATTGTGCACGCGGATGATGCCCTCCAGAAGATAGAAGTTTACAGCTTCTCTATCATCACGTATCGCATATTCGGCAGAAAAAACGCTTGGCTCATATTCGTAGTCTTTAGCAAGAAGGTTTTCTAAAATTTGTGAAAAAATTGCTTGTTCGTTTGTTGTATCTTTTTTGCCACCCACAAGAATAGCGTTAACAAGCTTATCACCATGCTGCCGAAAAACTTCTGCCGCAAAATCGGCCATGTTCTTCTGCCCAGACCCCAAGCTTTCCTTAAACACTTCCTCATATCGCCTTACGTCCTTGTCATCTAAGTTGCCTTCCAAAAAGTCTTTCTTGCAAAAAGGCAGTATAATTTCAAGCTCCCTCCACATATTTTTTTCTGCAAGCTGAAAAGCGGTCTCGCGTAAAAGTTCGGCAGCTCCTTTGGTTCCAAGGGTAATTCCGTTTTGTCCGAAAAAATTTAGTGCCTCTACTGCATTTGTGTCAAGAAGCCTCAGTTGGTTGTCGCCTGCTAGATTAGTTTCGATATTAGTTGTGTAAGTTTCCACGATTTTATTCAAAATAAAATCGTCCTTAAAGTGTGAAATATTTTTCCCAAAGGATTTAGCGAGGAAATATAGTGCATGACCGGATGCTTTGATATCAAGCGAGTCGCCCTTCTCCTCACGAAAAGTAAGCCAAATCCAAAAACATTGCATAAATGCTTCATATGGCATTTTATCTAACGAGCCACCAAAAGTTTCTGTCATATATGTTTCCAAATGTTGTAGAGCAGCTAAGTTGCCTACGTTTTGCCAACTCCACCTAGCGAATGCACGTTCCTCATTTGAAAGTCCGACAACATTACTACTTCGCTTGTCAACAATATTGATTGTGGGATTTTTCATATTATTAGGCGGAGGATTGCTTCCTGAATAGCAAAACAGATGCATTCCTGTAGCAGAAGCACTCCCTTCAATTGCACCTGCAAATCTGGAAGTTGCCCCGAACTTGAACTTGAGCCAAACTGGTAATATGCTCATCGCAGCAAGAATCACTTCTTCGCCTTTTACGCCCTCGGGCAAAACGACACCAACTTTATGTTTTTCGCCGTGAGACGATATAGCCTTCGTAAGCGAAGTGATAAAGTCCGAAAACAAACTTTCATTGAATCCCATTTTTGTCCAAAAATTATGTTCAAGCACAAGTGTCTGCTGATAGTCCTTTGGCTTTGGATCATAAGCATCTGAATAGATGGCTGGACGGTCTTGAGGCACACGGCTTACAAATTCATGATATGGCTCATACGCATCATAGCTGAAGGCGTGTAGCGGACTTGTTAAAAGTGCGTTCCTAGTTTGACCCGTAAAAATCAACCCGAAACTGTAAGGAGCATGTCCGCGTCGCGTAATGTCGTCATTAATGTAGTAAGAACGCTTAACAATAGTTGTTGTGTGTGATGGGTGAAAAATGCTAAGTTGCGAGCTATCCAAGCTCGTGCCCGAAGTCGATTCCTGAACCTGTGAAAGCAATGGAATCAACCTATTGTTTATGATATTATAGCTCTCCTGCCCAAAAATATTATCCGTCAACTCGGTAATCCAAGTTCCTTCGTTTTTTACACTCGAATCATGGGCATACGAACTGCGGGTATAAACGAAATGTCCTGTCATTCAAACTCCCCCTTGCGTCTTTTGCAGTTGCTTTATCTTCTTTTTGCTTTTTTTCCACTCCTTGTTAGTGTGGCTTCACCAATAACCATTTTCCCTGAAATCGGACTCCAGCCACTACAATGAGTGTCACCCCATCCGTTAACTGCATCCAAGTATTTCTTATTTCTTGCCTTACAATCTTCTTCTGTTTCAAGGTCTGTTGGACGAATTCTTACCTTGTCCAAAGGGGGTATTATTGATAGCTGCATCAAAAGGCGTATGAAAGAATCTGTTACTCGCCATGGGGATATCGCATTTTTGTTGTCGACTTTCCTTCTTTTTTTATCGTCAATTGTTACCTCTGAGACATCAAGTTGGAGATCTCTGTGCAATGATGATGCCAGTGAATAAAAAACGTTGCTAAAGCTTAAGTTCAGCATGTCCGTAACATTACTAGATAACTTCTCGAGAATGAGCTTGCATCCTTTGTCTATCTCTTCATAGTAACTAAGATCAAATGTCTCTTTTTGGTGGGGGCTAAAGATCATTGCGCTTTGCTCAACGTCTTTAGTATGGAGAGTCTCCCTTGTGTCAGGGTCGAAAAATTTATCACCTTTTGTAATTACTGCCGCAACAGGCTTCTCAATGCGCCTGCCACCAATAACAGGCAAGATTCTCTCTGTAAGTACTCGGTGAAGCATTCCGATGTACTTTTCTTTGTCGCTACTCCCATCTACGGCTTTTCTGAATATGTAACCCTCCTTGAATGTGTCAGGGTCGATCATCATTAAAAACCCGTCAAACTTCGTGAAGTTGCGTACGATGCTTGCTAGTTCATTCGCTCTGCTTGTGTTAGTCAGGTATTCGCCAGGCATATCTCTTATGTGAAGAAGTGCAGCGTTTTCTTTTTTGTTAATATAATCTGCATGAATCCTAAGTGTAAGTGGTTGATTGTCCAAGGCAATCGTTGTCCCTGGCAATATGCCCTCACCAAATAACTTGTTTGTCATAGCTTTCAAAGAGGTATCTTCAGTTTCACCCTCATCTCCCGAAAGAACTGTTATCCCTAGGTCAGCAACCTTTTCAGCCCCTGCCTTTTTCGGAGGTATTGTGTGTCCGAATTGAGTAAGTAGCACCTCATATAAGGCAACCATAAACATTGTTTTACCCGAATTGGACGGACCCAAAAGTAAAATAACATAACTTGGATTTACGCCAGCATACACGTTTAACTCTTTGCCGCATTGGCAGAATCGCTCAGTATATTCTCTGGTAATCTCGAACCCGCCCTCGCGTGATTTTATGTCCAAGCTTGTTAACAGATCCCCTGCAAAGTCTGTTCTTTGTTCAGCAGGCACATCCACAAGAAAAGGCTGGTTGTTGCGTACGTCTGTGTTCCACTTCAAAACAACATTATCTTCCCCGAAAATATTGAGTATGTTTTGATAAGTTTGATAGCCTTTGCTTTGCCCGTCTTTAGAAATATCTTTCTGAACGGTATTATTTTCGACATGATTGCCGTTGCCCGATGTCCAATCACCACTCCCAGCAAAAGTATCGATGCTTCGAGTCCATGCTGGTTCATCATTCGCTAAAGACTGTAGATTTACACTACGTGTAGTTGTTGTGTTGACTATTTCGACCTTGCTAACATCGCGCCCGCGTGTAAGGTCGAATCTAACCTCTTTATTTGAAAGAATTTGCAAGCAATATGGGCATTTTATTGGAAAGTATGCCATGGTATCTCCTCCTTTGCTAAATAAATCGCGATAAAAGCGATTTTCCTTGTTTAATCACTATATTATTCAAACTATCGTCTTCGATTGGAACAACCTTGACCTCACCTCCATCATCGCTATAAAACGGTGCATAATCACTCTTACCACTTAAAACCGCCCCCGGAAAAGGAACAGTATACATGCGACCGTCAGCCCAAAAAGTATATCCCAAAATACCTTCTTCGATTGGAACATCGGACTTTAACTGGATAATGTTTTTGCTAAATCCTTCACCCAATCTAGTAGCTTTCAGGCGATACTCGATGTTCGCACGCCCAATAATTTGCGTGATAGCGAAGTTTCTATCGCCTATCAAAAACCCTAAATCGCGCAATAATGCTTCGTCTTTTTTTAAAGTCACAGCATTACCTTGTTCAAGAAACACTATATACTCCCGTCGGGTCACACTATCGCCAGAAACACTTGATGGTTTGAAAGTAACACCACTAGCATGGTCACGAACGCGCCACCTTTCAACTTTGTCCACACTGCCCCTATCAACAGGGCAAATAAAGATTGTATCTGGCGATTCTGAAGGAAGCTTCCAGCTCATACTAACTACACCGTTTTCATACCTTGATGATAAATTCCTCACAGCAATTGGATACATAAACAACTCTCCTTTAGAACCATTTATCAACTACTCGGATGCCTTCGACGCTATTTTGAGAATGGCTTGCTATTATTTTTTGTTCTAATTTTTGCGCGTTAACGCCCAGATCAACAGAACTTAATGTAGGTCACAACTCATAGCTCTCAACAGTATCGAGCCTAGGTGACGATATTGCCAAAACAGCTAAAGAGCTCATGGAGTTTGCAGATACAAGAAAACAGTTCGCGTTTATTGTGCCCTCATTACGCTTCCAAGCGGAATAAAATGGTGAATTCTCGCTCGAGACGACAAAAATTGCCTTGTGCCTACTTCTCGAAGCATATTTTTGATTAAACCCAAGTTTTTCATGAAGAACTTGAATATTTCGTTTCGAAGTGCTTGACTCCTCAGTGCTTTCGAAAGCCCTGGCAATATTTTCACTAAAGCTTTGAGTGCTACTGCCTCTCCTATTACTTATGAAGTCTGTGGAAATGGTAGAAATCAACCGCAATATGGCAGAATTCACACTAGCCTCATCGTTTTTATACAATGCACTGCAAATTTCAGCAAAGAACCTTGGCAGTGTATCACCACTTTTCAACAGCTCTATCACTTTTGCTATCGCGTTTTCAGTAGGGTCATTAGAGAAAAGGAAATCGATTTCGCCACTTTTCTTTTCATACTCACTTATTTTGTGCTGCAGATCATCCGTAGCCTTACCAATGCGATGAATCGCTTCAAAATAGCCTTTTTGGAGCATTCTAAAGTCATCGCTTTCAAAAAAATCTCTCATGGCGAAGTAGGACAAGTTTTCAAATTTTTCATTCGTTTCGATTACAATTTTCTCCAATACATCCAAGAGTTCAAAATTTGTCTTCGCTTTTTCTGGAAGAGGCTTTGGTCTACTTAAGCGCACACTAGAAATTTTTTCAATTCTAACACTTCCACCTTCAAATCTCTGAGCCAATGCTTGCAAGTCGCTGAAAGATATGCTTGATTCAACCAGTGAGCGTATGAAGCCCTGCTTAAGCAAATCAGAAAATACGTCATCTCCAATATTGATTTGAGAGAAATAATTATCTTCGATAAAGCGATTTAAACGCACTTTGTACTCGTTGGCGTCGCCATCAGGATTTGGTATGATGCCGTATAAAGGCTTAGAGGACAACTCGCCTTCACGTGAAGGCAAAGAACGCAAACGCGACTCAATAATTTTGCCAGCAAAACTAAAGTCAATCTCTTTCACATTACCATGTTGCAGGGTATTAGTCAGCCTATCCAAGGTCTTGTGAACAATTTTAAGTGTTCTCAGTGTGACAGGGTCTTCAATAAAAATACTTTTCGCTTCAAAAGACACATTAATTCGCCCAGATTCTATGTTTTCATTACCTAAGTGCTTTCGTAAGTCCTCACTAGAGTCACTTCTTGTTCTTGCCCAGATCGAGGTATTAGCATTATTACTTTTTGTCCAAAGCGAGGCATATATAACTGCCGTTGTTAAAGTGTGCCTGTCATCATCAACAATACAACAGCCCCCCCAAAAGCTTCGATTTACAGAATCAAAATTGAAACTAGGTGTAGCAAGTAGTTTGCGGTCTATATCAAAAGGCGGTTTAGTTACAACAAGAGGAGTCCAAATAATCCGAAGACTCTTTTTCGTAGACCATGAAAGTAAATCGGCTAAAGCGCGTAGGTATTGTACGGTTTCAATCTTTCCCCCAAAAACTACCAAGCACACAACGATTCCACTTTGCAAAACACTACTGATACGGCCGCTAGATAAGAAACTCGACACTTGTGTCGTTACATCAATATCGTCACCGTTCACCACAAAAACCCCATCCGAATCATCCAAAAGTAAGCGTGATACTGTTTCCAGTTCGGCTTTCGTATTCTGCTCAGCCCCAAACAGTAGAAAAACAATAGGGTTTTCAATCTGTAAAAGGTTATGTTTTTTGGTCGTTTTTTCATTTGAAGTCTGGTTGATTATCTCTTGAACCACTTCTTTCATCAATGCAAAAACCTCCATTAATCAAAATAGCCTAATATTATACCATACTTATACTCAATGGTGTTGTCTCTATGGACAATACCGATTTTTGTATGCCCGAATTTATCAATATCTGCTACTTGTTTTGACTCATCATCATCAATTGAATAAACAAAACTCGAAGCTTTGTTGCTGGGTACGCGGATTGATAATACAGCTCCAGACTTCGGTTCGAATGTAATGCTTTCAACTGCTTTAGTAATGTACATTATTGCATCGTCATATGGACGCGCCGTGCTTGTGTTAAGCTTCAATAACTCCATTAACGAAATTTTGTTTTTTTGGCTCGGCAACATTAACGGTATTGCTGGCGGATACTCTAAATTTAGTCCTTGGGGAAGATTCATTTTGATGTTAATGCTGCGCATCGAGGAATTAAGAAGCGGTCTCTTTCTGATTTTAACTATAACCAAAACCGCGGCCGTAACTACAACCATGGCTATGGCAGCAAAGACAAAAACAGCTCCCTCAATAACACGCGCGTTGACAATAAACGAAATGCTGTTACCGTACAAATCATAAATACTTACTAAAAATTGCGCATTACCGCTTGTTTCAGCCCTCAAATGAATTTCATTCGCATCGGCATCAAACTCAAAAAGGACTATATCGTCCCCTTGCCAAACCTCGAATATCACCTCGAGGGGCAAATTTTCTCGTGAGTATCGCACTATGTCGCTGATCACTAAACTCACTGATTCGCTAAATATTGTTGTCAAATTGATGTCGATATTCGACATCAACAGCTCAAAAGATGGCGCAGCGGGAACTGCAAACTCCCGCCCTGTTGAAGTTCGAATAATACCGATATCGTCGATCGTCACAAAAGCGAAGTATCGTCCTGCAGGCAGAACGACTTGCTTTGAAGTTTGTCCAGGTAAAAAAGTATACTCAGTTTCCATGCCATTGGTATCGCGAATGGTTAGAGTGGGTGAAAGGTGGTTTATTAAATTTGGATCATTTATGGTCAAAGTGCCTTGCTGTAGCCGCCAAGTAAACTCCGCTTTTTCAACCTCTGTACGGGGCATGTCCAGCACGACAGAAAAATCATAAACGTCTATTCTATTGACTTGTATTTGCCTGCTTGCCAAAAGTTCGATGGTAATCTCCCCTAGGTACGGTGCTATGATTGTGATGACGGCATATCTTGAACTTTGGTCATTGTTGATTTGATGCACTAAATCGACCCCATCATGAGACACAGTAATTTCTGGTAAGTTGCTGCCTAAGATTGTGAAAATGGATTTATGTATGTTGCCATCTAGAACAGATGAGGTGACAATGGCGGTGTCGCCTTGAAAAATCTGCATGGGACGCGCTCCTATTAGCACACCGTATGCCGTAGTTACTTGCTCAAGTAGATCGAGCTGCAAATTAATTGAAATTACCTCAATACCTGCCTGTATTGCAAAAGCCAAAGTCTCTTCGTCTAGCTCTACTCCATCGCCTATAAAAGCTAGAACAGAGCGGCGCAAGGCGATGTCGGCTAAATTATTTGGTGCAAATAAATCAAGCACAATATTCGTCATTGCCTCAATGCTAGTCGGCGAGGCGTTTTCGGTTCGCAAATTAGTCATCTCATTTTTCACATCTCTGCTAAAGCTAATCAGTTCACGGAAACCACTCCAAACAACTTGGCCATCCGAAACAGCTATAAATCCTGCCCGCGAATCTGAACCCGTTTGCATATCAACTATCATGTTTGCGACAACAGCAGTATCTGTGCGCTCAGAAGCCAAAACGAACACAATATCCAAATCAAGCTCAAGTTCCGTAGCTTTGACTAAAAGCGGAAAAAAAATAACCGCTATAATTGTGACTATAATGGTTGTTAATATATTTTTTTTAATCATTGTACGCAGTCCTCTTCTATATTGCCTTCGGATATACCGTCTTCACGGATTCGGTTCACGACTTTTACACCAAAAAGCTCAACTTCGCCATCTCTGTAGTACAGGGTAGGGAATATTGCTCCAGAACCAAATAAGGTTTTATAATTCCTCACACTAGATACATTGCCTGCTGACCAAGAATTGGTGGTTCCAAAATCTATGCCTATATTTACGCTTCTTTTCACAATCTCTACCTCCGCATCACTAAAATAACCTCACCCTCAAACAAAAATATTACCTCGTTCTCATCGGTGCGTGAATGTTTTGTTTCTCCCCCTAGCATAGTGAAAAATAGCTTCGCACCATTCAAAATTTGCTGTAGGCTTTCACGCAAGATTTCATATTCCATAATCGTCCATCTCTTGCCAACAGCCGCAATATGCGTACTGAGCACTGACCCAGCAAGGCTAGAGAATGAAACAATATCTTTTATGGCTTTTATGACATTGTTGTAAAGCGCATCGCCCTTAAGTTCTCTAAACTCGTTCAAGATGTCAAAAAATATATCTTCAATCGTTGTCGATGCGCTTACAGCAACATGACCTTGGAGTTTATTGAGGAAACCGTCTATCTCGCCACTCTTTATCCATTTAGCGACCTCTGGAATTCCGCTGGGTATGTATGTGGCAGTTTGTGTGGCAGTTGCATTTCTGGAATCATAACCAAGCTGCTCAAGTAGGACAACACATGATTCTAAGCTCTCTACAATTCCCCCCACCTTGGTGATGCGCAAGTTTGACTTCGAACTCCGTTCGCAAGGATTTGATTTTGCATAAGCAAAGCTTCAAAATAGCTGACGATTTCATTGCTACTTTGTTGCTTCAGCACAACTCTAAACTCACGAATTTGCACCAAAACACTTTCACAAAGAGCTTCTGAAAAGTTTTGGCCAAACATTAACTCGGCTTCTGCCAACCACTCTTTGAATAGCACTTGAATGCCGTGCAGATTGCGTATCGTTCTGGGAGCTGAACGAACCTCTTTAGATGTGGTTGATGCACTAGTCTCTTTCGAAATCTGCGGAGCAGACTCCTTGCGAAAATCCGCTTTCGGCTTTCTCAAAAGTTGGTTGCATTTTTCTAGGTTCTCTTGCCTAGTTTTTTTGGATAAGTCACTCGCCCTGAAAGAAAGGACTTTTTTTGTCGCTCTTTGAAGAGTTCAAGAGGAATTTCACAGTTACGCCTAATAATCCTCTCAATGGCCAGTTTGCTAATGTTGCTAATTTTAATTTGCTTCTTGACAAGTTCATTTAAAATGCCCTCTAATACTTTTTTGTGAATGGATAAAATAAATTCAAAATCGTATATTGCATCTGAACGCCCCCACTGCTCGTGCTTGGCATATAGTGCTTCGGCTTCTTTTGCAAAAGCAGACTCATCTTCGACCCACATTTCTTGAAGGCTTCTTACGACTATTTCAATTACAGCGACAATTTTACTTTCATCGTTTTTGGCTTCTTGTCTATACTTTCTATACAGATCAAAGCTGTTAAGTTCATTCGTATGCAACTGTTATAATCACCCGCCTTCTATAGGGCTCCACTCCTTCTTGGTCTTCTATGTTTGCGGTATCGTATATTTGCACATCAACACCCAATTCGCGTAGAAAATTAGACACATAGCGAGCTCTCTCGAAAGCAATACCTCCACCATCGTCACCGACACCGCGAATCCTGTTAAATCGTCCATCTACACGAATATAGCGTATGCTTGGGTTGCCCAAAATGAACTGTCTTGTAAAGTCTTCGAGGTATTGTCTATGGTTACCAACAAACATGTCACCATAGCTTCTCCAACGTTCTGTAACAATGCCCAACTCAACACGCCAAGGCTCATAAAAGACCAAAAATTCCATATAGGGCGGCTCAACTTCGCCGCGTATCGTAAGCTGAATAGGTGGGCTTACGCCCACAAGCTCTTCACCGTTTATTGCATTAACGACGTGGGCGAAAAAAGTAAAATCGCCAACTTGCGTCAATGATACTGGCAAATACTCGCCTGTAGCTACTAAATTACCATCTAGGTCATACCAGCGCGTAGTGAGTTCACCAGAATTTTGCAAAGGCAAAAAAGTAGTCAGAATGACGACCCGCTTCCCTCCAATAGTGCTTGCAAACGTTGAAAATGTAGCATTAGAGGAAACCAGCACCAACTCCTCTTCCTCACCAAAATCATAGTAAATTCCAACCGAAAGCACTGTAGGAGTGGATGCCACAAACCCCTCTTGCAGAAGACGCTCAGCACCGCCAAGTAATCGTGTCACGGCATCAGAATAGATTGGTAAGCCTAAAACTCCCCTAAGTGCATTGCTGATATGTGCGGTATCCCACAACAAGAGGTCGGCATTATCAACGGCAACAATTTTTTGGAAACGGCTAACAACAAAACGAGCAATGCTTGTGCTCGCTAAGTCTCGATTAATAAATAGACCAATATAAGGTCGTTCACCAAGCACAGCCGCTAGGTAAATACTGTCTGTATTTGGCAATGCACTCAATGTCTCTAAGGGTGCTGCGAAGGCATTGAGCATTCTCTCATCATCAAAATGGAGGTTGAGTCGCTCATATAACTCATAAGCATCGACCGTACGACGGTCTATAAAAAAGCTGTCTTCCAAATGAGGCAAGCTATCGAAGGCTTGTTGCGCTATTTCGGCAAGTGGCTGTGTGCTTGAACCTACAAAGCCTAAATTTACGACCAAGCGACCCTGTGTCTGCTCGCTAGGCTCATCAAAGACAAAAAATTCTGCGGGAAAGAGTAGGTATTCCCCGTACGCATCATCATTTTCATAACTATGATTTTGCACTCCACATGCTGCAAAAATAAATATTACAAACATGCCAACAAAAACAATATAGGAAAACCTATTGGTCATATTAACCTCCTGTTCAAATTAACTCTACACAACCATCACAATTTTGTCATCATGCCTACATTTGCGAGAAAAATCCAATGAAATTGCATATTGCAGCCTAGTCTCCTGAGATACTCAGAGCTCTCATCAAGCGCATCGAACAACTTTGCCAATATCCATCGCCTGTTAACAATTACTGTCTTGGCACTCAACGACCTTTGCAAATAGGCTGGGTAGCCGATTTTGAACACCCTAAACCCTCATGGTTGTGTTGGGTCTTTGCTGCAAACAACTTGCTCAAGCTCTCATTGCAGACCACTAAACCCATGCTGCAAAACATAGTAAGCGAAAAGGAGTACTGTAGAACTTTCACTCTCTCGCTTCACATGATCGATGCCAGCATAGTCTAGGGTAGAGATAGCGTTCTCGTGTTGTTTTCTAATGAAATTCTGAACCTTACCCCCGACTGGATAATTGATTCTTATGCCGTGTATCTCTTTTCCTTCTTCTAATGCTTCAAAGAATAATTGGAGTATTTCAAGCTCTTTAGTTTCATCTGCAACATATCTGGAAGAAGAGTGAGGAGGCACGTCTTCAAGGTCAGTCGCGCCTTCTCCATCTTCAGGCATTCGCTCAAGCTCAACAAGACCCAAAGCAGCCTCGTGTTTTCTGTATTCAGGTTTCACCAAGGTGATATCTACACTAGATTCAAGATGCCCAGAATATCCATAGCCAAAGAAATGTTCTAATAGCTTTTTCCTCGCCTTCTCTTCTAGCCAATCAATTGTCGAAGCTCCGTTACCAGCAAGTACAACCTTCGAAATCGGGACGCCAGCCTTGGTTGCAGTACGACCTAAATAAAAAAACAATGCCGCAAAGGCAAAAGTAATCCTTTCAAACATTTTTAGTTCCGAAGCCTTTTCTGTTTTGCTTAAATATTGACCTAAACTCTTTGAGTTCAGCACTTCTGTTCCTTCGAGCGATAATGCTGCTCCAAAGTTCTCTATAACGCGCTCTAGGTCAAAAAAGTATTCATTTTTACTTGCATTTGTATTCACGCCACCAGCTATTCTTAAGGGCAGTCGAGCAAGAGTGCCAATTTTGAGTCCTCGTCCTCCATTATTAAAATAGAAAGCAAGATTAGCATCGTTCAATGCTTGCTTATCCGAAGGATTATTGGGAAGTTTCTTCTCGCGAACAATATCGTTAAAACTTTTGCCTCCATAAAGAGCCAAGCCTACTCCATCCTCATAGTGAGTTAGTGCCGACGGGTTTTTGCTATAAAAGACACTCCTTGCCGACCACAAAATTCCATCGGGAGCTTTGCTCAAATTTTTTCGGAATGCAAAAGTGGACTCTCCCAAGATTTTCCTAGCACCAAAAAGCACAGAATCCTGATAGACGACCCTTGTATTTTGTACGCCGTCTTTAGCTATTACCGCAACATCAACCGATCCACCTCCTATGTCAACAATCATTGTATTACTAAAACTACCTGTTAAGCCAGTTAAGTTAACTGCAGAAATAGCGCGCGCAGCAGCAAGAGCTTCAGTTTGAAAACGTATCACAGCATTTCCCCACAGATCAATTAGAGATTGCTTCCAGTTTGCTTTCAGAGTTTCTAGTTGATTGCTAGGCATTGAGGTCGGATAGGATATGCGAAATTCTACTCCATATCCTGCACCGCCTTCTCCTTCAGCCGCAATTAATGACGAGACAAGCGGGAAATACATCAGACTTCTAAGCAGCACGGGATAAGATGTGTTGTCTTCGTCCCATTTTGGATTCTTGATGACACAAGGTGCATTTAAGGCTGCATAGGACATATCTGCAAGTTTAGCTATTGGTGCATGCACTATGTCGCCATCAACCATCGCTTCAAAACCCTCTGCATTTAGGGGTCTTGCGTACATAGTTGGAAAAAAACTTCTTGTTTGCCGCTGCCCAAACGATGTCAACGTTTCAGGGCTCGGCAAAGGCAAGAAAAAGTCTGAGTACACAGAATCCTTCTTATCTAAATGTTCGATTATCTTTTTTCCGAACCCAGCATCAATTAAAGACCGAGACCAATCAAATACCTTCGCTTCGCTGCCTGGAGATTTGGTATATACTATGGAGTTTGAGGTGCCGTAATCAATTCCGATTATAATTGTTTTACCATGCCCTTTAGATGCACGCAGTTTACGTTCTGGACACAATAAAACCACTCCTTTAGCAGTCTCGCTCTCAAATCGAACAGCATAAGGGAAATTCCCCAAAACAAATGCGGTTTTGTCATAAACCCTAGTTTGCGAACTGACAGAGTCAGTTACTGGGTGCAGAGAAATATTATTATACGCTTGAGTTCTTTTCGGTTCTATGTTAGGAATTGAAACCTTCGCAAAGGAGTTTGCGGTTGGATGCACATGCACAAACCTGTAGCTTGAAAAAGTCTCAATCTCAACTGTAGGCCAGACAGCACAATCTCCTATTACCTCAGCAATTTTGCCTTGATCGACAACTCCTTTAAATTCTTTAGTTATAGGAAAATCGGGCATTTTTTTGTCGTGAACAGATGCATTCATAAAGACGACTTCAACCAAGTAATCATCAATGCTGTGCTTTTTGGTTACGTTAACTTCTTTCAAGCCAAAACCGTCAAGCCTTTGCGCTTCGCTCTCCATAAAATTAGACTTAAGAATTTCTAATACAGTATCTTTGAAAGGAAGCAGAACCCTGAAATTGGTGGAGTTCGGTGTGTCGTAGGCATCGTTACCCGATTTGAATTCCTTAACTTCGTATACTGGGTTAAATGTATTGAATGCCGTAACGCCTTTGTTTGTGGTTTCGCTCTTAAACAGCATTAAGGAGTCTTCAAAAATATTGTCTTCAAGCCTGTGGCACAAAAGACTCGCACTCGAGCCACTTGCCTCCAAAGCATCGTCCTTCACAAAACCAAACATTGTCTTTTGCTGTGCTTGTTCGCCATTTAGGATGAGACTCGGGATAAACCGCATTTTCTCAAGTTCATCACGGGTTTTACCGCCTAAAAGACCACTCTTTTCCTTCTCAATAGCTTGTTTGATTTGGATTTTACAGTCGCCGTCAGAAGCGCGCTCATCAACCGCTTTCAAAAGTTCATCTAACCAGCAACCTAATAAAATTTCTTCGTGCGGCTGGATATTTTGAGCACTAACACGTTCCTCAAGATCTTCAGTAACGGGTTCTAAAAGCAATACTGGGTTAGACCTTGCAATCGTTATGCCTGTTTCTTTGATGTCATCTTCGATATATATCAACTTTTGGGGGTTTAAGTCTGTAAAGGCTACGCCAGTCAAACCTGACTGAGCTGCAGTTTCAGATGGCTTGAATCTCAATGGAAGCGATCGAATATTGCTAATTGCCCAGTACTTGAGAGCTAAACACCACTCTTGGCGAACCTTCTTACCAAAGCCGTTTTCGTCGTAGAAAAAGGCAGCACTTTGTCTGTGGATCGTGAAAGCTAGGGGATTATCATCTTCTGTGGACTTTATACAAAAATTCGGTAGTGGTTCAATGCCTTTTAATTCTTCTGTGGCGAAGGAATAAAGTTTTTGCTTCATTTTGTCATTCAACTCAGGAATTTCCAACACTTTACTAATCCACGTAGCCACGCACCTCTTTTCGAACGCGGAAAGATTATCGAGGACAGGGATCGAAGTGGCAGACGACCACGTTGGCAAAACAATCCCATAACTAAGTACAGGGTACGGCAATCTATAACGCTGAATGTCATCGCGAACATCCTGCAAGGCCATGACTTTACAAAGTGAGCGGTAGTCGGTTTCTTTTAGGGCTTTCATCGCTCCCGCTTCCCTCCTCCTTTCATTAACACTGATAATCTGCGGGATGGGAGTAGTGGACGCTTCTTCGATAGCATGAGATGATGGTGGAGTAGATGTACTCACAACTTTTGGTGGTTCAGCTCTATTTGTTGGTGGCGCAAATCTTTTCATTTTTAAGACCTCCTAAAGATTCGTTGAGGGTTGCTCTTCTGCGACAAGAGTATCATAGTCATCTATGCCATCGGCTTGGCAATAACGTGGATTATACTCTTCTCGTAAGTCAGTATGAAACTCCCTTAAAAGATGGTTCATAATTTCATTTTGGCTATATGGACTACTGTGAAGATAACTCCAAACAACTCTGCCTAGTGTGATGGGATCTTGCACACTGTCTAGATAATTAGGCGGAGATAGGTTCGCTCCCTTTAGCCTTTTGTAAAAGTCTGGCGCAGGACACACTAGCATATGGGGGTGCTCAATGCCAAGCACAACATCCTCGTGCGTTAGCATATTAACTCTTGGTTTATGTAGAATAGTCTTAATTTCTTTATATTCCAAAACCTTGGAACCCACCCGATTAAGCATATAAGCATTCTCGAATTCGCTACTTAAAAATGTAAGCAAAGTTGGATCAAAGTCCTCATCGTGTAATTTATACACACCTCCATCATAGTCTACCGCCTCATTTGCATACCCAAACAAAATCACCATTGCAAACAGATCTCGCCATTCCGCAACAAATTGACCTCCTAGTGATTTGTCCAATTTGCCTTCACACTTTAGTATTTCGACAGCCACATGCACTGGGTGAGCGAAGGCGGGAGCAGGTTTTTGTTTTTGGTTTGCTCCAGGTGCCTCCAAGCTTTGAATGACGCTCTGCAACAATTGTTGGTTATAATTCAAATCACCTCTCACGCTTAAATTATACATAATTTAGCCCTCCCTTTATTTGTTCTTTGGTTGAGTGCGTGCAACTTGTGTATGGATGGTTCTCACAAGTGCTCCGAATATTTCTTCCCCTCTGACCATGTCGGCCTTGCGCGCATCTATAGCATCTTTTCCGGTTACACCAGCTTTATCCATCGCCGCTCCAATAAGTATTCCAGTTCGAGGCTGCGAAAGGGCATTTGTGGCAATGCTTTCAAAGTTGAAACCACGAATTGGGTCTTTAAAGTTCATCAATGCTCTTTCTTTGAGCATAGCGGCTCCACTATCTCCAAACAATCTTGGCAACTGCAGCTGGTCGCCACCAAGATCGTGAATGACTTGACTATAATACTTTGCACTTTCCGTTAAATAGGTAAAAAGCAGGCGATAGTGTTCTTTGGGTAATGCATACCAATGAAACCTATAGCGTTTCCTAAATAGACCTTCAAACAACCCCCCCTTGACTTCCTCCCAAAAAGTCATGCCATGTTGCCACGATTTGTCCCCTTTTGAACCCAATTTTTCATGATCTAGAGCCACTTCTTCCATGGCAGAGTCAAAAATACCAGGCATTATCACAGTTGAAAAGACATAATTGAATAAGATAAAGTTTTCAATGGTTTTTTGTAGCCCACCAGCGTCGCTTTCGTAGTCCAGCCACCTAAGCTCCTTAATGGAATCCCCATCTGTTATGTGTCTTGGATCGATTCTTGCAATGTTGTTAGTATCTGGTGTGAAACCATTGCCAAAAAAATTCTTTGCATTAGCCGCAGCAAAAAGCTCTAAAAAATGAGGTAAATTATTTTGGTCTGTGCCATAATATGCTTCACGACCTCGAAGCATTTGGCTCGGCTCACCCGACATGTAAAGGGCATCGAAAATCCTGTCATGGTTACCTGGGCCAGTCAGTAGAGTTCTATACGGTACTAGAGTCTCCATGGCTTTTTTTAAGAAATTTTCTTGACTAATATGTGCATTTGTCACTTCCCCTTCAGCGTCTTGAAAGCTAAAATACGGAAGCATCAGATATCCACATATCTTCAACCTTTCTCTTTCGGCAGTGTTAGCAAGACCTGTAGATGAATCAGCGAGTCCTCTTACAAGCATGTCACATATAGGCAATATTCCAGAAGCGCCGTTGCCACCAAAAGTCGAACCAGCAATGAAAACCTTTACATCGATAGCATTAATCCCTTTTACCTCACTCTGTATCTGCGCAATCAAGGCACCAATGCTATTTTTGTCTGTGTCATCGACGGTCTTCACCGCCCTTGTGAAAAAAAGCCTACCCGTTGGTACTTCGCCATAAAAGCCTTCTCGCAAATCCTGCTCATACTCCCTTTCAGAAAAAAGGGCTTTGACTGAGTTGTGTGATGGTCTATCGTTGATTCGGGAAAATTCACCGTAAATGGTAACTTTTCTTTCATCTTCAAAGATTTTTATTGGTGTAGCATGAAAATTTCCCGCTGCCCCTGGTGGCCTCAGATCTGTTTTGAAAATTCTTCTCGTGCCTGTATCGGCACCCAAAAGGTCCCTAACTTTATTATATTCATCGATGAGATTCATTGTCTTGCGAGCATTGCCATTCATTTCGTCATTGTCCACCATGATGACATGCAGCTCATCGTTGTCGATATACCCGACTTCACATAGCCTTACTATGGATTCCAAAATTCTAGCTCCTACTCCACCCACGGCAATCACGTAGTTTTTGGTCATATTACATTACCCCTTTCTGAATTATGCTTTCCTAGGCACTAACTTCAACAGTATTTGCTATTTCCATTCCGTCACTGTCCCGCTTGAGTCATGCGTGATACTGCCGCCTCTTAATCGTATGGCGAAATATGCCACTATGATTTGTAAAACACCTACAACTGCAAACCTCCACCCCAGAGCCCCTAGCACTCTAAAGCTTATGACATCAGCAAATGAATGCCCAAGCCAAACGGTGCCAACATATGCTGCAAACATCAAGGCAATTTGAATACCTATAACAATCACCCATGCTTTTTGTCTGCTATTTGCAATATTGGCCAAGCTATTCGGTCTTGTAGGGAAGTAAGCGCACACGAAAGAGCCGACAAGTGCGAACAGCCCAAAAGCTGTGGCAACTACCCACCTAAAACTTTCGAAGTGTGATTCATTTTCAAAGTCCAACCAGCTCCGAATGCCTTCATGCATCAAGAATACATATGCTAGACTCACGGCTATTGACGTTATAATTGCAAACCCCAAAGCTGGCGCAAAGTAATATGATGATACTCTTACATTATTTTCCATTATGTCGCCTCCTCTTTACTTGATCATATAAACAAAAATCTCGCCCAATCGATAGTTACTGCGACCAATCGCATCGATGTCAAGCTGCAAGGTGGTAAAAACTGAGTTAAAAAGCTCATTACCTAGCTGTGCAGGTGGACGCGATATTTGTTCAATTGAAATCGTTAATAAAATCCGCGATAAAGAATTTGAAAAAGCAGTATGATCAATATAAATATTAAGATGGTTGCCGTCAAAAAAGGCGTAGCTGTTGCCGCCCTCTATCGACTCAAATGTATCGCCTACCACGGCATAAAAGCGAGGTGTAGCCTGCAAATCAATAATTGAAGGTGTGTCAAGAACGATCTGAATTGTGGCCATTTCTCTACCTATAACTCGTGGGCGAAGATAAAAAACCAATCCATCTTCGAGTAAGAATCGTTCGTCTGGTTGTAGATCTCTTTCAAATGGTCGACGCAAGCCTGGAAACTCAATGTAATCCACAATATTCTCGTTCGAGATTTCACCGAGCACTCTGGGACTTTTGGTAAAAAAATTATCCTCAAACTGTAGTAAGTCTTCATTTGTCAACTGGTTGGACAAAAAGGAAGAAAACTCCCAAACCTCAACGGCAGACCCTAGCATTACAAAATAAAATCCATGAGCAAAAGCAAAGGTGGAAATCGCTCTATAGCTTTCTTCGGACAAGAAGTCGGAAAATTGGTTGCGCACATATTCGTAGTTGTGACCCTCGTACGCGCTTGGCTTGAAGTTTGTAATCATAATTGATATTTCACGTTCACCATCACGCAAAGCTGCAATCTCATGCATGGTGCGACTTATGTGCCTTTGCTCCTCTGGATGGAAAGTCGGATTTCCAAAAATAAAGCGCGTAGCATACGTAATCGGCGCTCTATTTTGCTGTAGCAGGTACCAATCGAGTTCGAAAAAACTACTACTCAAAATTTGATCCCTCTGTGAACGATACAAAGACGGCATCCAGTCAGCATCCAAGGGGTAAGCAAACGCTACTCCCAAGCCATGTCGCTCATAGTATTTTTGAGCTTCAAGCCATTCAACATCAAAACGAAAATAATTCACTTCAATACCAGGAGTGCGCCATGAAGGTGATGGTTTATACATAATGCTACTCCTAAGAACTTCTACAGCTAACCTGAAATAATCATCAACGAGCAGTTCCGACATATCGGAAGTGCCTTGCACATAAATATTGATGACAACAGGTACTTCCCTAGTATCGATACCCAGCAAGGGGAACTCCTGTGATGAGGTGCTACATCCAGCGAACAAAAGCGCAATAGGGATGAGTGTGAGAAAACATAGCAACACAGTATTTCTCTTCATTGCTTTACCTCCCATAGTTTCAGCACACGAACGTAAGCCCGAATTAAAACAGCTTAAGTTCACTACTGTATTTTGATAAATTACTTTTAGCAGCTGATTAACTTGAAACATCAATAATTCAATTGGGGCAAATCAAAATTCCGCTTTTTCCGCATGCTCAAGCATCACGGTCACCTCGATACTTTGAGAGAAAATCTTTGCTTTGAGCGTGGCACTCCTCGAACTCTTTTTCACCTTAATTATCTGACCTTCCATCCCTTTAAGGGGGCCAGAGATAATTCTGATGAAATCACCATCCATATAGCCCAGCGAGGATTCAATTATATGTTCAGAGTTCATAAGGCGACTAATCAAATCGCGCTCTTCCGAGCGCATGGCGATTTCTCTTTTATTGTCGTCATAATAAAGAAAAAAGTGAGCCTCATTGATTCCGCTTATCGCGCTCATAATTTCAGGTCTTGCTTCATCCGCGCTTTTGTATCCGCTCACAAAAACATAGCCTGGATAGCAAGTCAATAACTCTTTTTCATGCACAGCCCCATTTTTGGTGCGGGCTCGATAAAATCTAGGAACAAAAGCTTCATAGCAAACATTGTCGTCAAGTTTTCCCATTATTTCGAATCTTTTGTTTAACTTACTTGCCACACGATCCTCACTCTTTTGCCTCACTCGCAAAATAAACCAAAAACTCTTTTCGTCATCCACACTATTCACCGACCTCATTTGGGCATAGCTTCGCCACGGAGATTTAGGACAAAGCTCTAAACCACAATTTTCCAACACTATGCGGACTCCAGCCTAGCCAAATCTCCCGTTGAAAAACTGATTGATGTTTATATGCAAAACTCACTATAGTAACCGCTTATGCATTCCTGTATCATGCTGTCCAAAAAGCTCTACCTTTCCAGAAAGGTGGTCAAATGCTTTTGTTGCGCTGGTTTTTGCAACAAAAGACCGACCTTTTTGGAGAATGGTCGGTCGCTGACTTGACAAGTTTTTGAAAACGCGCTTGCCTATATTCTTTGACTTGAGCCCAAGCGAGGGATTTCATTACTTTCAAGCCATTCATTCTTGATATCCATTTTTACACCAATCATTGTGTCAAGGACGATTGCATAATGAATGTCGGCATTCGAGGTTAGGGAAAGTGTTTTTTCGGCGGCTTCCAGAAATAGGTCTGCAATTTTTCGGGTCAAATCGTATCCTGCAGCAAAGGCGAGGATTACTGACTTGGAAGCGACGTGCTCTACCTTTTCTGGGTTTTTCACACTACGCTTTGCACGATAGTAGTGAACTTCGTTCAATTGCGTTTTTTCTTCAAAGTCATACAAATCGCTCCCTTCCTTTTCTATCAAACGCCCCATCATTTCCCAGAACCCTAAGTTTCTAGGTAAAGAAGCAACGAAATCATATAACTCCTTTTGTCTGTTTACAATCTCACCTAACCCCTCGGGGAGCATGGAATTTTTGTCAGGGTCAAAGCTTTTGCTTTTTTGTTCTCTTTCGGAATCGTTGAAGTCCGAAGGAATCTCCTTATGTAAAGGAAGGTGCACGACATCAAATGACAGTGCATACCCCAACGGGTTATTGTATACATCTAACGCCAAAGTGGGTTGACCGTCGATGAGGGTAATAGATTGCGGATTGTTTGCAACTAGCATTCCATCAATGTAAATGAAACTTCCTGTTTCAAGAAGCTCACGAAATTTCCTATTCCTACGGTATTCCTTGGTAAGTTCGCTCGGAGTTAAGGCAAAGGTGTTTTCCAAAACTTGATTCATAATTGACCTCCCGTTCTTATTTGCTTGCGCACATTGGCAAGATTAGCCTTTATAATTTCTGCATTTTGCCAATCTCCTAGCCTTTCAAGGATAGGCAACGCCTTTTCCAAGAAGGATTTCGTGGTTATCCAATCCTTTAATTTTGCGGTTAAATTGCTCATTTGATTGTAAACAAGGGCTTCGATGTGCTCATATCCATTTTCAAGGCATATTGTTAAGGCTTTGTCGTACCATTCTTGGGCGGCAGGCAGCTTTTCCTGTTCAGCCATGAGAATACCCAAATCGTTGTAGGTGGTGGCTAGGGCGAAATTGTCACTAAGTTCCCTCCAAATGCCCATTGCGTCCCTATACCACTGTTCTGAATCGGCATAGCTTTGCTGTGCGGCCGCCACCTTGGCAAGCTGATAAAGGGTTGTGGCTATGCTATTCCTATCCCCAATACTTAAATCAGCTTCCAAAGCCCCTTTGAACCACATATAGGCCGTGGGATAATCCTCCTGCTCAAAGGCGTTAATGCCCATCTGATGGCTCAAGTTGCTAATGGCTCTTTCATCACCATATTTCATCCAAATATTTAGCGAGCGAACAAACCACTTTTGTGCCTCAGGAAGGTCGTTTTCCTTCATAGAGAGGACGCCCAATTGATTATAGGTAGCGGCCATCCCTAGCTCGTTCCCGTGCGCTTCGTTAATTTTAAGAGATTTGCTGAAATATCTCTCAGCAGCCGAAATGTCCCACTCTTCATCGGCCACTAGACCCAATTGGTGGTATGTGAGAGCCAAACCATGCTCATCGCCTAGCCTCTCAAAGATTTCTTGTGCTTCCAAATAATGTGATTTGGCTTTGGGTATGTCCTTTTGATAGAAGGCATCATTCCCCAAAGCGTGGTACAGTCCTGCTAGCTCAGGATGCTCGGGATGCCCTTTTCTGATTAGCATGGACTTGGCATACCACTTTTCGGAATCACTATGCTCTCTCAGACTACTTGCCAAATTCCCTAGTTGATGATATGCGTTGGCCAGTTCAAGCTCATCGCCATGAGCCTTATAGATTTTCACCGCTTCCATATACCAATCCTCAGCTTCATCAAAAGTGAATTTCTTCTCGGCCAACTTGCCCAATTCAAGATAGGCACTGCCCTCTATATGGTAATGTTCCTCATCGCCCTTTGCCATCTCGACCTGTAATCTAAGGAATTTTTCTGCCCCATCATAATCGCGGGCGTTGACGGCATAGGAAGCAATGCACAGCATCAAACCAAAAGCGTGCCGCTTCATGTCCAACTCTAATGCGAAATGCAAAGCACTCTCTAAGTTTCCTAAAAAGAGTGATAGAACAGGATATTGCTCATAGAGGTTTCTCGGAGCATTTTCAACCGCCAATTGCGCCATCACCTGCACAAAGCCGCGCTTATTCGCATCTGTTTGCGGGTGCAAATGATTCAAATTGGTGCGAAGTTGTGGATGGAGCCTGTACACGCCTTCCGTTACAGGCTGGCACAACCCAACACCTTCCAACGCCAAGAAACAAAGCCTAATTATGTCATTTTGCGCGGTCTGCTCCATATCCTTGATAAAATTGACAAAGGCAAATTGGTCATGTAGACCTAATAGCCTTAAAACAGGCGCAGATTCTTCGGTCGTGATTTCATTAAGTGCACCCAATATGGAAGCGTCGCAATGCGACCAAAGCCCCTCATCTTGAGGAGGCTGCAAAGATAAGCGCGAACATTCATCATCTGTAAGCCAAGGTTCACTTGACCTGCTAGTTATAATCACTTTTGTTTTGCCGCCATGCAATTCGGTCAAAAACTCTTTCAACATTTGCTTGTTCGCTGGAGTGGCTTCAAAATCATCCAAAACTTTGAGGTCAATACCTACCTCGAAGCCATTTGTGTGTTCAAACCATTGCAAAAACGCCTTAGCCAAGGCCGATTTTCCAATGCCCCTCATGCCGTGGATAAGGATGCCTGTCTGCTTTTGGTGAATTATAGCCCGCTCCAACCATAAAAATTCTGCATCCCTGCCAAGCAATTTTTCGCTTGGGTCACTGGCAGTTTTTGGAGTGGCTGGCATCAGGTTAGGCAATGGGGCGGCGCAATCTTGTTGATATAACACAGGTATCATCCAGTCGTCAAGCTTTATTTTGCCTACCACACTATCACGCATGTTGTTGAGATACATTTGCTTTCGACCCGCTACCATCGCCACAGATATATCGCCACCCCTAAACAACTCTCTGTAAAATACTGGCACGAACTCCTTTGCACCACAGACACTTAGGTCATAGCCCATAGCCACCACGCTGTCAATGCCTGCCTCCATCAAACTGGTCGCCACCGAAGCAAAAGGATTAACCCCGCGAAAATCAACCATTGCAGACTGACAGGCATTTAGCACCACAGCCGGAATACCGTGCTCGCCAAGGACTTTGGCGAATATGTCAGCAGAGATATATTCCGCACCAAAACCAGATTCGCCGCCGCTCTCAAACTTCAAGAAGCCGCCCGCCTCGGCATCCCCTTTGCCGTGCCCATCAAAATGAACTATATGGTAAAAGTTAGGCTTTTCGTTTAGGATTTTTTTCAGTTGCTGAAATGTGGGTGGGCGCAGCAAATCAATATGCACTGGCCAAATTTCGTTTTCACCAAAGCTAAGGTCGATAAGAGGCTGCATCAAAGCCCGATAATCAACATCCTCGACACCATCTGGACGTGCAATTATGTACAAAATGTTGAGCTTGTCAGTATCAGACTGTTTTGGCGGCTTTTCGCTCGATTCCTCATCCAACTGCCGCACAAGTTGACATTTTAGCCCAATACCCTCGCCATCCTCGCCCGCTATGACCTCCCACGGCCATGCCAAAACATTTGCATCTTTGCTAATAACCTTGATTCTTTCATATTGCCCCGAAGTTAAGCCATTTGCAAACACTTCGTTATAAGCATCCTTGCCCCACTGCGCCAGCGCATCCTCTATATTACTGGCTTTTATCATGTTTGCTTCGGTTGGCGTTTTTCGATAATCTTCCAAGAGCCAGCGGACCCCCTCTTGGAGGTTTATTTTGTGCTGTCCAATTACGACATGTCGAAGCGGACTCAAGCGCGCCTCCGCAAAAACACCCGTGCCATCACCAACAGCAAAAATGGATTTTTCGCTTAAATCCTTAATATGTTTAATTCTCAATTCCATTTTCTAATCAACTCCCAAATCAAATTTGAAAAAAATTTTTTTATTTCACTTGCACGGCGTGAAAATTTAGCGGGGCATTTGGAACGCAAATACGCCAAAATCATTCCCTCAATCTAGGCACGATGCAGACAAATAGCTGGTAATTGCACTTGCACGCATTGTTTGGATTTCTTGAAAAAGACGTGTCATAATGGGTGTATCACAGCGCAGTGGAAACACCGTCCCAGGACGATCATACGCACTACGCAACCCCCCAAGCCATACGAGTGCACGCGGATGGGATTGGATGGGTTAGCACAATGGAGGTAATACCATGAATTTACAAGCTTTGAAAGGCGTAATTGTTACTATTCTTGCGGGAGCCGCCCTTGTGGTTTCCGCTCCAACCGAAACGACTACCCCTCAAAACCCGCCTTGCTATGGCATCGTTGAACCGTTGTTCGACCTTCCCCACGACACCACGGGATAATGTTTTAAAAGAAAAATGGGTCTGCTTAGGCAGACCTGTTTTTGTAAAGTCAAATAGTCGACATTAACAAACTGTCAATGTCAATGTCAAACTTTTCCTTCATGCTCATTTTTATGAATGATAATTCTGCATAACGTCCAAAGCCCCAAAAGAGGGCGAATGCTTTTTCCAGTAGCTTTCTGCCGTCTTCTTTTTCGCCTAAGTAAAATAAAGCATTCGCCTTGTTGTATAAAAATAAGGGGTAGTGAAAGAATTTTCTGTGTTTGTCGCACCAATCTATCCCGTTGTTGCAAACATCCAAAGCTTCCTCATACCTCTTTAGCAAACCAAGATTCTTAGAAAGATTATACAGTAAACCCGAATATGTACTAATCACCTCATCACTCTCAATATAATTCCCATCCACCGCCTCCTTCAGCGCAAGGAAAACATCGGTCGATTTTTCAATGGACTCTTCAAGAAAATAAACAACGGCAAGCTGGTTGGTCAAAAAAATCTCATCCAACGACAGGGCATAAGTTCCAATTTTACCTTCATCAAAATTAGGTCTTGTAACCCGCAAAGCTTTAAGTACATAGGCTCGTGCATCTTCATGCTTTTTCAAGTTGAAAGCAAGGCTTGCCTTTGACCTCAAAAGAAACTGTTGGTTTTCTTTGGTGCTAAAATTTTTGTCTTGGTCAAGCTCGCCCATCAATGCTTCGGCCGCCTCATTGCTTTCATCGCTATTTTTGCGCAACAAGCCCCTTAGTCTGTCCTTCGTTTCCGCAAGGCTTCGGTCGTCAAGGGTAACAACATCCATAAAATATCTGCTGGAATCTTCGCCCAACCGCTCCATGAGTTGCTTAAAAACCCACCTATTTGGCGGGCGTTTTCCATTTTCAATGCTAGAGAGGGTTCCTTTTGTACAAATCCCTTCACAAAGCTGAGTTTGCGTCATGCCCTTCTCCTTGCGAAGTCGCCGTATCAAGGTATCTCCGAGAACATTTGCCACAGGTCATCACCATCTTTCAAAATTTGGAATATTATGTATATTTATGCTTTAAGTATAACACAAAAAATCACAAAAGTCCAGATTTTTTTGTAAAAAGAGGAAAACGAAAGGTATTTAACATAATTTATTCCATAAATGGGTACATAAGGAAAAAGTTCGCGCACAACGCAATTGAAGCTGATTGAGGTATTGTTGTATAATCAATGTTAAAAGATTACGCAAATGCAAGAGATAAGAAGGGTGGTTCGGCATATGGATGAGAGGGAATTTCGGAGGACACTTTCAAAAGACGAGCTGGATAAAAGGGCTTATATAATACCTTTCAAGGTATACGATTTTGCCACTTTGGAGCTACTTAACAGATACAGTGAGGAGCTTGAAGTAACATGGGACACGCTGATTAACGCCGCCATAGAAAAACTTGCGGTGGACATCGAGTCCATCCGCAAGTTGCGCCTATAGGGTGTTTAAGCTTAAAGCTTGGCTAACTTATTGATATTTTCAGCCTGCACCCTCAGCAAACTAAGCAAAAACGGCTTTTGCGATGGGGTCACACTTGAAAAAATATCATCAAGGTCAGCCTCAATGTCGGCAATGCCACTCCGAACGGTATTTAGCAGCAAATAGTCAAGGCTAAGATTGTAAAAATTTGCAATCCTCAAAAGGGTCTCCACGCTCAAGACCCTTTCACCCCTCTCTATCCTGCTGTAAAATGACTCGGACAGGTCAAGCTTCTCCGAAACCCTCTCCTGCGTCAACCCCAGTGCTTGGCGTTTTTGGCGAATCTTCGCCCCAAGCGTTTTATAATCGACATTCATGCACTCACTCCCTCTACATAATACCCAAAAAACGCTAAATTTTGAAGTGCCTATAAGGGCAAAAAAATTGTCTATTTTAGGGCTTGCATTTTTTCAAAATATCTGTTATTATAGACAGATAGGCAAAAAAATATACAGGAATGATGATTTTTGACATTTATAACCAGAAGATAACCAAAAATCATCTTGTGACTTTGTGGTATTTGAAGAGGCAGCAAGTCCGCAGGTGGCTCGTTTCCTGCCTATCCAGAAAGGCAGAGCTTTTTAGACAGTGCTATTTCTTCTTCCCTGTCCGCAACTCCTTCAAACGACTGTAAAACGTGCTTCTTTTGAGCCCTGTCCGCTCCAAAACTTGCTCAAATGACAGTTTTCCACGCTCCCAAGATTTTACAATCTCAGAGAAGTTTTCGGGTAACCTTATTGGACTACGCCCAAGATGCACACCTCTTGCGCGTGCAGCGGCAATGCCTTGTGCCTGCCTCTGTCTAAGTGTTATTCTCTCATTTTCACTGACGAATGAAAGCACTTGTAAAACAATATCTGTCAAAAAGACACCCATCAAATCTCCGCCGTTTTTGGTATTTAAGAGGGGCATATCAATGATGCTCAGATGCACGCCTCGCTCTTTGGTCAGATAACGCCATTGAGAGGTTATTTCTTCGTAATTTCGTCCCATGCGGCATAGACTAGCTATATAGACCAAGTCGCCAGGATGCAATATTTTCATTAACTCTTGCCACGCTGGGCGGGCAAAGTCTTTTCCGCTCTTTTTGTCTACAAATATTCTGCTTTCAGGGATATTTAGCTCGGTCATCATATCAAGCTGCCTATTTTCGTTCTGCTCTGCCGTGCTTATGCGGCAATATCCGTATGTTTTCATAATCATCATCCTTTCTGGAAACAAAATAAAAAGCCCGCACAATGTAATCGCGCAGACTTTGCCTTTACATTATTCAGTTTTGGTTTGGAGCGTGGCACAGCGGGGAGTGAGTGTGGTCTCGGGGTCAAGGGTTGCACTGGCTTAGTGGGAGATGGAGAGTGGTTTTTTTATGGATGCAGAAAACTTAGAACCTTTACTCGTTATCGCTTTCACCCTCCGCCAAATCCAAAACATCCCTAATCTCTTCGAGCAACATCTCCTCTGTAGGCAGGTACAGCTGATATTTACTGGCAAGGATTTGAGTGTTATCTTCGGGCAAGGTGAATCTCACCACGGCATCGTTCTTGTCAGCACACAGCAGAATACCGACAGTTGAGTTCTCGTCAGGCAACTTTACCGTTCTGTCATAGTAATTGACATACATTTGAAGCTGGCCTAGGTCTTGGTGAGTGATTTTATGGGTTTTGATTTCTATTATAACATGGCATCGGAGCAAGCGATTGTAAAATACTAAGTCTGCAAAAAACTCATCATCTTCAAGGGTTAAGCGCTTTTGGCGGGCTACGAAGGAAAATCCATTGCCAAGCTCAAGCAGAAACTCTTGTAAGTGTGTAATGATAGAGCTTTCAATTTCCTTTTCATAATACGACGCATCAGGTTTTAATCCCAAAAATTCCAGCACCATTGGGTCTTTAATGATTTCGGTTGGATGCTCTGGTATACGCTCTCCTCGAGCTACTGCAAGCACAGCTTCTTTGTCGCTTGAAAGCAAAAGCCGCTCATAAAGCGATGAATTTATTTGCCGCTCCATCTCTCGCCCCGTCCAAGCATTGTTGGTAGCTTCAAGTTCGTAATATTCACGCTTATAATCATCGTCAATAGCAATCAGCAGACGATATTGATACCAATTCAATTGCGTCCGCAGTGCGGTCGCAATTGGGTACGTGCGATAAAATTGGCGCGCACGCTCTAACTGGCGCACACCAAAACCACTGCCATAATCTGGTTCAATTTCCTTAGCTAAGTTTTTCACGAGGTACGAACCATACTGGGCGCGGTCTTCACCTCGCTGCTCCTCAACAAAAATCCTTTCACCCAAACGCCAATACATCAGCACTCTATGAGTGTCTACGCTACGAATTGCGGCATTTTGAGATTCAACGATTATACTTTTTATGTCATCATAGAATGTTCTACCTATATCAATTTTTTCGATATCTGTTACATTGTCCATTGTTGCAATTCCCCCCAATAATAATTTTGCCTAAAACTAAGCATACCACAATATGGATTAAATTGCAAGGAAAACTAAAAATCTTCGGGACGACAAGCCGATTTGAGGTTCGTCGCAGTATTTTGCTACGCATGAACTTCTAAAATCAGCTACCTTCAACACATTATAGATCTTATCTTAACCTCGCGAGTCAAACACAAACCCCACATTATACATCCCCTAATGTGACATTCATAAAATCAAGACATTCATCACATCAAAGCCTTAATGGCGTACACGAACCGACCTTATACACCATTTTACAACAGCACTCGCAATCCGTCAAGAGGTTCTTTTGATTTTATTCCGAAATAATTCGTTAGGCTATGTAATGCCTGAATTCGCCATGCCACAACAACAAGTGTGCTTTAAAACAACAGCAACCCAATAAATACTAAAACTTGCATTTATTGGGTTGCTGTTATTTTGTTAACGTTTCACGATCCAAGATGATGTCATTATTCCTTAACCAGCCCACCTACAATTCCTTTAATATTCAAAATCTGCTCTTCGTCCAATTTGCCCAAACACTCCAAAATCTCTCCAATATCATCGGGATACGCAATATCATCATTCAAAAAATCCCTAGGCGTAGTGCCTAAAAACTCACAGATATAATAAAATTCCGACATAGACGGCAGAAAAATCTTACGCTCAATCTTTCCTATATAGCCCTCATCCCTACCCAGCGACAAGCTCATGCTCCTTGCAGACACATTTTTTCTCGTCCTAAGCTTTGTTAGGCGGTTTGCAAAATCCTCTATAAATTCATCATACACATAAATCACCTCCATATTTCTATTATAATATAAAATTTTATTAAATATGGGATTATTATTCCCATAAACTATTGACAAATGGGTTCAATAGTCCTATAATATAGAAAAGCCCTTTATTGGGTAACTAAATCTTAATTATGCGGGAGGAAACAATATGGGACAAATCTACATCGCAACAGCCTACGATATAGCTGAAATGAAATGCTGTACCATCTACGCAGACAAATTCCATGCAAACTGCTATACCTATAGTGAACCAGTTGTGTCAATTCACTATCTACTGAGGCAAAAACCCTACAACGTCATGTGGGGTGGGCAGTATGTTGCTATCGATGATAACCTTGCACATATATCATGTGAGCGTATTTTGTTGGGCATATCCACTTATGAGGATTATGAGAGCTTTGAGAATAATAACGATAACCTTCAAGAGAAAAGTTATTATGATAAGGTGAAGTTCATTGATGAAAATAGTAAAAGATGGGATGAGATGAAAGAATCGGTGATTTTAAGTGAAGCTACAGAATATTTTGACATGGATAACACAAGTTCAGTCAAATGGAGTGGCTACTTAGTCAATCACACACAAAAACTCGTGATAGACCTCGCCGACTACTATAAAAAATCTAAGTTTACCGTCAAAGATCGAACAAAAGAGCGTTATGGCGGTGCTGTTAAAGATGTTGTTGCAGCCATAGACCCCATCCCTGTTTTAACCGATACTGGCGATGGTGCGCAGATGGCGTATTTGGATGGGGTTTACGCCATATCAACGGAACACCTAGCAGGAACATGGTGTGGGGATTTATTGCAGATTGTGGATGATTTAGACGAAACCACCAAAAACTACACCCTTATAGATTGCTGCTTTGCTGATATGTGGCAAAAAGCAAGACATTTCTTTGAAGCCTTCGGAGTGAATGAAGATAATTTGATTTTAACAGGCGAGCTTGATGAGGACGGAAACAAAAAACTATACGAAGCTGCCGCTTTAACTTTCTGGGGCGAGCGTCGTTTCATTTGCAATATCAAATCCGAAAATAAAGATGGCAAGGTTGTTATGAACACTGTATCTGCCAAAAAGAGCGAGAGGTCAGATGATTCAGGGGTGAGTGTGTGAGGTGCGAATTTGACTACTGTATTTACAATAGGCAACACAAGTGTCTTTTAAGTGAGCCAAAAATGAACTCTCTAGGTATGTGTGATGATTGTATTATAGTTTCACTGGATGGAGATTTTTTGGAAGCTGAAAAAGAGCGACAGCTGGCGGAGATTGAGGAGAGGTGGGTGGATTATGGTGAGCTTGAAACTGGGTCGGATGCAAATGACCACATCCCTGATACACAATGTGAACTTTTGGCGAGATTACGTAATCAGGCAGAGCTAGGATGCTCAAATTCCCAATATGAGCTGTTCAAGATATTATTCAAAGACAAGAATACCAGGGATGAAGCTATAGAGTGGTTATTTCGAGCCGCTATGGATGGCAGTGATGAAAAGGCTTTGCGGTTGATTGCTAAAGTTTTGTGTTTGCCTAGTGATTCCGTGTAGTATTAAGCTGTTGTAAAAGTCACCTCAATGTGCTATAATATTTACGAGGTGAATGAATTTGATTATTGCAGCTCACGCAGGGTGCGGCAAGACGACGCTTGCGGCAATGCACCCTGATAAGGTTATAGATTTTGTTGCCATGCCTTATAAATATTACTTGGATGATGATTTTGACGAGGGAAAATCGGAGGGTGCTAAGGCTAATTTTGATAATGTTATGCGTGAGGATTGGCCTTGGAATTATGTTCGTGCGATTAAAGAGGTTTTGGGTGATGGGAAAGTGATTGTTATTCCATCGGATTTTCGTGTGCTTTTGTTGCTTGGAGGCGAGGGTATCCCGTATACTCTTTGCTATCCAGCACGTGAAGCTAAAGAAGTTTATCGACAAAGATATTTTGATAGAGGTAATAGCGAGGAATTTCTTGATATTTTTATTGGTGGATGGGATAACTTCCTTGATTTATTGGAATCCGACCCTTCGAGCAACCATGTCGTCATGCAACCTCACCAATTCCTTGCTGATGTGATTGAAATAAAAAACTAGCTACCATGCGTGTGCTGATAGCTAGTTTTTTATTTACACACTCCAAATCCCGAAACGAGATTCATTGAGTGTAAAAGTGTCGAGAGTGTCTATTTTTGCCAAATCAAAAGTTGGCTCTAGGAAAATCGCTCCGTCACTACCTTCGGTTTTGTGGAGCAAGTCTATTGTCGTTTTGAAGTTTTTCAGCACATTCATGCCGAGCACGGCTTGAACCTCGCTATCTTTGTTGAAAGGGATTACATGAGCCGCTATTGTTCCTAAGTCCAAATTTCCAAGCCAAAACTCCTTGATGGTGACAACGTGACCACCGACAGAGCCGCCAACGCCGTGGGTGGTTATCGGAATTGCATCTTTCAAGGAAATACCAGCACGATTTGCAATGGAAACATCAATCGTAGTCATGGTTGCTCCTGTGTCAAATAGCATCATGCACGAGGATAGCTTTTTTAGATTGTTGTTCCAAATTTTGGGCGTGACCCATATCTTTCCCGCAGAAAAATATATACCAAGTTGGGTAGCATCACTCACACATACACCCCCAAGAATCCCCGCCCAGGACCAACATAGTAAATAAGGCAGTCGCCATAGGTAGATTCATCTTTATCCATCTCCATTATGATATTGGTAAGTTCAGGTTCATTGGCATAGCAAAAATACCGCACCACACCCGCATTGCTTCGCGCGGTTGTGTTGGTAACAAGAACATAGTTATCCCAAAATTTTTGCTCTATCTCATCAATCGTTAAATGTGTCGGATTATCAACCTTATTTATTTCATGCACCATGTAATCGCCTCCTTAGTAATTTTATTATACCACACATCAATCGAATTGTCACCCTATTTTTTCGTTATGTAAACGACACCGCATAACTATAGCAAACCTGCGTATTCTCCCAATTCCTCATCCCTTCCTGCCGAGGGAAGGTCTTGTGTCGTTCTGACATCACGATATTAACCATGTAGCCGCCTACAGAGCCGTTTTGAGCAGAAGTCAAGTCACCGTTGTAGCCCTTTTTTAGAGGTACACCGATTTCTGAAGCTACTTCGTACTTGAAAGTATCCATAGCAGCTTTTGCATTTGCTTTAGTTGGATTTGTCATTGTTATCACCTCCCCTTGAGATTATGATGTGGAGGTTTGGGTGCATTTATTCTGGTTTTTTATGTATGCTGCCGAATTTTCGGGTTTTGCCTTAGTTTTGGCAGTAATTACATATGTTTTTTTGGATTTTTTCGTGATATAATGGGGTGTGGAGGTGTATTTGATGGGATATACATTTTTGGACGAGTATATGGAAGGGATTAGGCCAAAGGTGGCTGAGATTGACGTTTTTTTGAAGACGGCACAGTTTCCTGTGGGGGCGTGCTGTGTGGCGCGGGCTTTGTCGCTGTGCGAGGAGGAGGTGCGGGCGATTATGGCAAATCTTGGCATTGAAAGCGTAATGCACCATGATTTTTTGCAGATAATGCACAAGGGCTCAAGCCGAATTTGCGGCATTTACAGGCGCGAACTTGAGACTAACAGCCCGATTACATATGAATGTGAAGATATAGCATACATTTATAATTTGGATATTAATGATGTTAAAAATGCGTTCCAAAATTTGAAAATACATGAGGTCACGGCCGTCACCATGCCACTGGTTTTCGCAAAGATTCCTTATTGAGTGAAATTAAAAAGGATGCTCAATGAAGGCATCCATTTTTAGTAAAATTATGCAGACACGCCGTTTACTAGCTTTGTCAGTTTTGACTTTTTGCGAGCGGCGTTGTTTTTGTGGTAAACACCTTTGGAGGCGGCTTTGTCGATGGTTCTGCACGCTGATATGAGTGCAGCCTGTGCCACGGCGGCGTCTCCTGCACCCACGGCCTCGACAACCTTGCGCATAGCGGTTCTTGTGCGGGAGCGCACTATTTTATTTCTCAAAGTAGCCTTTCTGGTAACCAAAATGCGCTTTTTTGCAGACTTAATATTTGCCAAACTTCTCACCTCCTGTTTTTGTAAATAACTTGCCAATCTTTTGAATTATACACTAAGCCAGGATGCTTGTCAAGGGTTTTTTTCAAGTTTCGTGCCGGGAAACTTTTTTCCTTAAAAGTTTCGTGCAAGTGCCTTTACTTGGCGGCGGTTTTTGAAGTATAATTATTATGAGGAGGTGGACTGATTGAAGGATTTGTCTTTGGCTAATGTGCTGATTGCCAAACGGCGGGAGAGGGGAATCACCCAGGACGAGCTGGCAGTGCACGTGGGGGTTTCTAAGGGTTCGGTGTCTAAATGGGAAAATGGGAACAGCTTGCCTGACATAGCCCTTTTGCCCATTATCGCGTCATATTTTGACATTAGCATTGACCAGCTTATGAGCTATTCGCCACAGCTGTCAAAAGGTGAGATTGTTAAAATTTATATGAAGCTGGCACAAGGCTTTGCTCACAGGGCTTTTGATGAGGTGCTTGAGGAGTGCGAGGGTGTGATTCGCAAATATTATTCTTGTTTTGAACTTGTAAAGAGTATGGCTTTGCTGTATTTGAACCACGCACCCATGGGAAAAGCACCTGAACATCTCTATGAGCGGGCGATTAAGCTTTGTGAGCATATTTTGCAACATGCACAAAAGCCCTTTATTTTGCAAGAAGCAACCGCGCTTTTGGCACTATCGCATTTAGGCCTTGGGCAGGCCGACAAGGTGATTGAGCTTTTGTGCGATGAGGACGGGATGCCGCTGCAATATGGCATGGGCACAAACTCATCTGCCGTAAGCCAGGCGCATCAGATGCTTGGCAATATGGACAAGGCAACGGAGGTTGAACAAATTGAGGTTTACTACGGCCTTATGAGCATGTTTAGCGGGCTTTTGTCTTATTTGCAGTTAAGTATAAGTGATTATGAAACTGCAAAAGTGATTTTTGATAAAGCCTACGCGCTTTCAAGGGAATTTAACATGCGCTGGCTGTTTGCAAACCATGTTGCGGGGCTGTATACCCTTGGGGCGCGGATGCACCAAAAAGCAGGGGCAGTTGATGAGACCCTTGATTGCTTAGAGAAGCTTGTAAATCTTTGCGTGCATGAATTTTTTCCTGTGGCGGTGCGGGGGGATGAGTTTTTTAGCAGGATTGACCGCATGATTAATCAAAGTGAAGAAAAGGACTTTATACCGCGGGATGAGGCCACTGTTAAAGAGCATATGCTAAACGACCTGCTCCTTGACCCTGCATTTGAGGGGCTGCGGGGCAATGAAAGATATGACAAGCTTGTGGATAAAATGAAAAAATTTGTTGAAGGAGAATTATAATGAAGAAAAGATTATTAACTATGGTTATTATTGCCCTGACAGCCTTTGCTGTTACAGGATGTGTGTATGACAAGGGGGAGATTGAAATGATTAATCCACATTCACAGATTGTGACGGAATTTTTGAATAAACTTGTGCAAAATGATTTTGGTGCGGCAAATGCGATGCTGTCTCCTGAGCTTGCGGCGGCACTTACCATGCCTTTTGAAATGATTGCAATAGGTAGGTATGGTGATTTGCTTGAGTTTACGGTGCTTGACAGCATGGAAGCTGACGGGATGTATATTGCTGTTTTTCAGGCTGTTCATGCAAAGGGCACTGGGGTTTTTCAGCTTATTTTGGATGCAAATGGCGGGGTGCTGGGCATAGCACCTGTGAGCTTTGCCTTTGAGCCTATGATGCCGCCTGCGGGGGCTCAGCACACCGCCGAGCCTGTGGTTATTGGCGAGGGCAGCATGTGGGCACTTGACGGGCTTTTGACTATGCCAAATACTGCCAGTGCTGACAACCCTGTGCCTGCGCTAATTTTGATTCCCGGCTCTGGTGCTAACAACATGGACTCGTCAATTTTTGAAAACCGCCCATTTTTTGACATTGCTAACTATCTTTCGGACAATGGCGTGGCGGTGCTGCGCTTTAACGAGCGGGCATTTACTCACGGGGCGCAGCTTGGGCAAGTTTTTGGCATGAACCTTACTGTGCATGAAGAATATATTGAAGATGCGCTTTTGGCAGTGGAGATTTTACGCGCTGACCCGCGCATAAGCCAGGTATACCTTCTTGGGCTTAGCCAGGGCGGCCTTATGGCACCGAGAATTGCCGCAGAGGCGGGGCTTGATGGGGTTATCGTTATGGCTGGCACCCCGCACCCGTTTCATGTGATTTGGTACAACCAAACATTGGCAATGACAAGGGATGCTTTGGCAGCTGGTGAAATCACCCAGGCGCAGGCGGACGAATCCTTAGCCGCGATTGCCGCTCAGATGGAAGAAGCAAGGCGAATTTTGAGCCTGCCTGCCCACGAGATTGAAAATGTGATTATTATGGGGGCTTTCCCTGTAGTTTATGAGCAGTCAATAATTGCTTCTTTGCCTTTGCCATTTATTGCAAACAACCCGCAAATCCCTGTGCTTATTTTGCAGGGCGGGCGCGATTTCCAAACCACTGTGGAGGACGATTTCCAGTTTTTTGTGGACGGCACCGCAGGGATGGCGCATGTGACGACCCGCCTGTACGACACCCTAAACCATTTGATGATGACGGCTTACCGCCAAGAGGGTCCTCTTGTGGTTGATGTGCTGGAATATAGGATTCCCGGAACGGTGGATGCTCAGGTTTTGCGGGGCATTGTAGAGTGGATTGAAAAAAATTAATTTTTTTGAAAAAAGGTGTTGACAAATTTTGAAAAGCGTGTATAATAGTAAAAGAGGTTGGGTGACAACCTCTTTGCACGAGTGGCTCAGTGGTAGAGCACTGCCTTGCCAAGGCGGGGGTCGCGAGTTCAAATCTCGTCTCGTGCTTGTTCAAGGCAATCCCTGTTTGGGATTGCCTATTTTTTTAAAAACGGAGGATGATATTATGAAGTATAACGATTTTAACGGCAGCCGTGCTGGCTGGCTGGGGCTTGGTGCAATGCGTTTGCCCACTTTGGAAGGGCAGGATGTGGCTATGGACTGGGCTGCATCAAAAGCTGTGATTGACTATTGCTATGAAAACGGCATTACATATTTTGACACGGCATATGCCTACAACAAAACCGAAAACGAAGCGGTTTTGGGAGACGCCCTTCACGGACGCCCGCGTGAGAGCTTTTATTTGGCGACAAAATATGCACGTTCGCTAAATCCTGATTACAAGGCTGTTTTTGAGAGCCAGCTTGAGCGGCTTAAAACTGATTATATCGACTTTTATCACATTCATTCTGTCATGGATAAAAATTATGAAGGTTATATCGAATCTGGCTGCATAGAATATTTTGCTGAGCAAAAAGCGGCTGGGCGTATTAAAAATCTTGGATTCTCTACACATGCAGGTGTGGAAGTGTTCAAGAAATTTTTGGATTTGCGGGATTGGGATTTTGTACTTATGCAGCTTAATCCATATGACTGGGTGTATGGCGAAATTAAGCAAAAATATGACTATTTGGTGCAAAAGGGCGTGCCCTGCGTTGCCATGGGGCCTGTGCGCGGCGGCAGGCTTTCTAAGCTTTCACCTGAAGCTGAAAAGATGCTCAAAACCGCCCAGCCAAACTGGTCTTTGACCGAGTGGACAATGCGCTGGGTTAAAAACTTTGACAATTGCAAGGTTGCCTTAAGCGGCATGTCTACAATTGAACAAGTGAAGGAAAATGTCCGCGTTTTTTCTGATGATATGGGACTTACAGATTCCGAAGTTAAAATTTATTATGAAGCTTTAGAAATGTTCAAAAAAGAAATGCAGGCTCCTTGTACAGATTGCAAATACTGCATTGACAATGACACATGCCCAAAAAGCATCAACATTCCGCGCTTTATTGATGTTTACAATGCGTATAAGGTGGACGGGCAGGGGCAGCTGCGAAAGCTTGCGGACGTGGAAACCACAGGGCGCCCCGCAGACTGTATAGCCTGCGGCAAATGCTCAGGGGTGTGCCCGCAAAACATTGACATAGTGCCCATTATACAAGAACTTGCCAAGCATCAAGCGTAATTGAAAGGGGTTGAAAAGCATTAGCCACTATTTTATAATCGCATATTTAGTTTACTGGATTATGACTTTGTTTACTGTAGTGAGCATAATGAATGTGTTTTTTGCCAAAAGACGCTGGCCTTTGCCGGTGACAGTCGCATCTTATGCTGCGTACTTTGCATCAGGGGCGGTACTGTTTTTGACCTTGCAAACCCCTATACTTAATGTGGCATCTAGCATAATCTTTTTGATTTTGATAACAATGAACTATGAATCCCCCATGTGGAAGCGTTTTGCTGCTGCCTTTGGCGTATTTGCCATAATGACTGCTGTAGAAGGGCTTTTTACCGCCATACACGCCCTTTATTTGGGCGACATGATGGCACAAACTGCCATTGCTGAAGTGGGTGGGGTTTTTGACTTTTTGATTATGGGAAGCCTTGTTTTTGTCGTGGGTCTTTTGGTGCGCCGCTTCAAAAACATCAGCAAAAATGCCATTTCAACACCTTTGTTTTGGGTTACATCTATTACAGTTCCTGTGGGCTCTTTGGTGTTGTTTTTCCTGCTTCCCCAGTATCTTCCGCTGGTTTGGGCAATTGTGGGCGTTGCCGTTGTAGCACTTATAAACGCATTAACATTCCTTATCCATGATGCACTTTCTGCTTCCTACGAAGCAAAAATGCAGGCTCAAATTCAGACTAGTGAGAGGATGCAAATTATGCTGGATTCAAGCCCTTTGGCTTGTGCCATAATAAACGAGGACTTGGCAGTGGTTGAGGTTAATCAGCGCACCGCCTTACTTTTTCAAATTGATGACCCAATGGAATTTGCCAAAAACCGCAGGGTTTTTTCTCCTGAATTTCAAACTGATGGCAGAGATTCTTATGAAAAGTCTGTTGAGCTGCATAAACTGGCTTTTGAAAGGGGCTATCTTAATTTTGAATGGATGCACCAGACCAAAGACGGGGAGGCAATACCCTGTGAGGTAACTATAAAACGCGTAACTTTGCAAGATGATAAGCATATGGTGATTCGATATATCCACGACTTGCGCGAAATAAAGACCTTGGTGGACATGAAAGACCACCTGGAAAATCTTGCTTTTACTGACTCCCTAACAGGGCTTTACAACCGCCGCTATTTTATGCAGGCGGCAGAGGAGGCTTTTGATAAATGCGAAAATGAAAACCAGTCTTTTTCCATAATAATGATGGATATTGACTTTTTCAAACAAGTAAATGATTCCTATGGTCATGTGGTTGGTGACGAGGTTTTGAGCATTTTTGGCAAACGTATGTCTGGTGTGCTTTCACAGGACACGGTGGCGGCGCGCTATGGCGGCGAGGAGTTTATTATTCTGCTAACAAATATGGATAAAGAGTCAGTATTAAACGTTGCCGACCGCGTTCACAAAAGCATTAGCAGCGAACCTTTTGTGGTGAATGGCATGTCTTTACCCATCACTGCTTCTGTGGGCGTTGCCACCAAAACTGACGAGCAAAAAAATCTCCTGAGCGTCATTGATGCTGCTGATATGGCTGTTTACAAATCCAAAACTGGTGGCAGGAATTTGATTATTGCCGGGTAAGGGGGACAAGGATGTCAAAAGCATATATAGAGGAATATGTGCCCATAAACGGCATTGAGCAGTATTTTTTGCATTATCCTTTCTTGGCGGGTAAGGAGGTTATTTTGCATTTGCACGGCGGGCCGGGGTCGTCTGCGGCGGGCTTTTGTCATGTTTTGAGTGAGCACTGGGGATTTTGCAATGTGGTTTATTATGACCAGCGGGGTGCAGGCAAAACGCAAAAGAAAAACAAGTCAAAGCCTGAAGAATTGACCATTGACATTTTGATTGCCGACCTAAAGCAGACCATTAGCTATGTTAAAGAAAAGTATGGGACAGATAGAGTTATTTTGCTGGGGCAGTCATGGGGGACGATTCTTGGGACGCAGTATGCCCTGAAATATCCTGAGGATATTGTTTGCTATATTGGCACGGGGCATTGTGTGGACACACGCAAAGAATCCAAAATTATTTACAACAAGCTAAAAGAAGCAATTGAAGCTAAAAGTGATAAAAGGGATGCCAGAAAGCTTGCAGAGCTTGCAAAATTGCCCTATATGGATGTGGAGGAGGAGGGCTATGTTCGGGCTGAGGGCAAGTTTTTTATGCTCAGGACAAAATATGGGCTTACGCTGAAAACTGGGCGGCTTCTCAAGCTTTTGCGCAAAAGCCCAATCTTCAAGCCAAGTGACCTGTTTTTGATGGTCACGGCTGTCAAGACGAATATAAGGCTTATGAAATGGATGGTGGATTACAGTATTTGGGATGTGACGGAGTATACAACCCCTGTTTTTTACCTTGAAACGCCTATATAGTGAAGCACTACTGTCAAAAAAATAAACTACACTTCTATTTCTGTCGAACCAGCAAATCTATAGACGATTTTTATCTTCTGCCTTCTTGGTTTGCCACCATCATGCTCGTTGACAACGATGTGGTCGAT
>Ga0209755_10000470_pt1 | contig 73582 bp, 66 predicted proteins | sample TergutCo191P1_FD_187301 | JGI IMG/M metagenome (GOLD analysis project Ga0209755, IMG submission 187301) | Cornitermes sp. P1 segment gut microbial communities from Petit-Saut dam, French Guiana - Co191P1 (SPAdes) (version 2) | ecosystem: Host-associated > Arthropoda: Insects > Digestive system...
GGGGGGGGGGTGCTTGTCAGTAGATAGAAAATCTTGCCGACTTTCTTTGCTATCAGGAAATGGAGATACTTTAAGCAATATAATTTATTTCAATACATGCGAAAATATTGACGATTATTATAAAGAACGAGAAAATGTTTCTATTTTTGTTTACCGTCATTTTTTCAGAGTTCACTGGGAAGGGATGAGAAATAACTACTATAACTATTATCCTGCTCCTTATGCAATGTTTAAATATGATGAGAGAGGAAACATTTCATCGGAACCTTTATTTTGGTATGATGGTGGTGGAAAATTAATAACTTTAACTGGAAATACCATGGAGTATTGATATGAAAAAGAAAATTTGCTTGATAACAGTTCTTTTGGCTGTGCTTTCTAATGGCGAGCCTATGGAATCGCATACAAACTACAATGTGATACTTGTGCATGGTGCTGGCGGTTCAGAGACGGGTTTGGATTGTGCCAACGATAATTCAATCAAAGAAGCAATTAAAGTAGAGAGAGATGGCGAAGGTTATTTTGAGATAATAGGCGGTTACGGCAAAGGCATAGATATAGACTTTGATTTATCCGGCCGAGGTTTAGGAGTTAGCGTTCTTTCAAAAAAACGCAAGAGTTCCGCCAAAGATATGGATTTAGAAGATGACGATGGGAAAAATATTGGTTTGCTTCGTTGGTTAACTGATAATGTTGAACTGGGGAATAGAGAACTCCCTGCATTGGATTCTGGATGTCGCTTTTGGCGAGGACAATAGCCGCAAGCGCGCTGGGTATGCAGCGCAGAATTTCTCGGCAATAAGCAGGATTGCTCTGAACCTATTGAAAAACGAAATGATTACTAAGTGTGGAATAAAAGGAAAAAGACTTAAAGCTGGATGGGATCATGGATATCTGGAAAGTTTGCTAAATATTTAGATGCGTTTGCCCTGCAGTGAAGGGATTAGGCCTTGACAAACTCATAATTTTTTTCTATATTTAAGCTCGTAAAAAACACTGGCTGTGTTTTAGCATCTTCGGTGGCAGAAATGCTTGGATGTGTAGCAGCCGGGAAGAACAACCGAATGGAGAACAATATGGCTAATTTGCCTTCTATAGAAGACCTGCTCGCTGCAGGTTCACACTTTGGACACCAGACCAGGCGCTGGAACCCCAAAATGAAACCTTACATTTTAACCGAAAAGAACAGCATTCACGTGCTGAATCTGGAAAAAACCCAGCATCTTCTGGAAGCTGCTGGCCAGGCTATTGCCCGTATTTCCGGCAACAACCGCACCGTTCTTTTCGTTGGCACCAAACCCACTGCTCGCAAAGCCGTGGAAGACGCTGCCTCAAAATGCAACCACTTTTACGTAACAAACCGCTGGCTGGGCGGAATGCTAACCAATTTCCAAACGGTTCGCAAATCCATAAAGCAAATCGATAAAATTGACGATATGGAAAACAACGGCACTTTCAAGCAAATGAGCAAAAAAGAAGTTTTGGATAAAAACCGTGAACGCTCCAAGCTTTTGAATGTTTTTGCCGGAATTAGAGAAATGAGCCAGCTGCCCGGCGTTATTATTATAGCCGACATAAATCACGAACATATAGCAGTAGCCGAAGCTCGCCGCCTCCGCATTCCTATAATCGGAATTTGCGACACAAACGTGAACCCCGAACTCGTTCAATACCCAATCCCGGCAAACGACGACGCTTTGCGTTCGGTTTCGCTTATTATGGATTATTTGGCAGCAAACGTTGCGCAGCGCCAAACTTCCGGCATGTTAAATAGCAAAGAGGCAGAAAAACCTGCTGAGGAGAAAGCATAATGGCTATTACCGCTCAACTTGTAAATTCCCTGCGTGAAAAAACCGGCATAGGCATGATGAAATGCAAAGAAGCTTTGGTTGCCTGCGATGGCGACATTGAAAAAGCTGTAGAATACTTGCGCAAGCAAGGCGCAGCAGTTGCCGCAAAACGTGCCGATAAAGACGCTAAAGAAGGCTTGATTTTCATTGGCAAAACAGAAAGCAAAGTTTTCTTGTTTGAACTCACCTGCGAAACCGAACCTGTTTCCAAAAGCGAAGACTACAAAAAACTCAGCGAAGACATTCTTGCCGCCATAACCGCAAACAACGTAAGCACTGTGGAAGAAGTTTTAAAACTTCCGGTTGGTGGGGTAACCGTTGCAAGCCGTGTAGAAGAAGTTTTGGCAAGAATCGGCGAAAAAATTGAAATTCGCAAAATGGCTGTTTTGCCCATAGCAGCAAACGAAACCATCGCTTTCTATTCACACATGGGCGGAAAAATAGGCTCTGTTGTGAAGCTAGCCAGTGAAGGCGAAGCAAAAGGCGGCAAAGAAGCTATTCAGGCTGTGGCAAAAACCATTGCTTTGCATGTAACCGCATCTGCGCCCTCTGCTCTCGACGAAAGCGGCTTGCCGCCGGAGCTTATTGAAAAAGAAAGAGAAATTGCAAAAGAACAAGTTATTAACGAAGGCAAAACCAAACCGGACTTTTTAGACCGTGCAGTTGAAGGCCGTGTTAAAAAATCCTTGAAGCAACTCTGCTTGCTGGATCAGGAATTCTACACCGATGCAAAGAAAACCGTTAGCGGATTTTTGGCAGAAGAACAGAAAAAACTCGGTCTTTCAAAGCTTTCCATTTCTCAATTCCTAAGATTTGAAAAAGGAAAATAAAAAAAAGGAGCGATTAATCGCTCCTTTTTAATCAATCTAATTTCGAAGCTGCTTTTCTTCTATGCTCATCGAGTTCGCTTTTGCGAACTCGTAAAACATTCGGAGTAACCTCAACACATTCGTCTTCGTTTATGAATGTAACACATTCTTCGAGGCTCATTTTGCGGTAAGGGGTGAGCAAAATATTATCGTCGCTGCCGGAGGCTCGCATATTTGTTAAATGCTTGGACTTTGTAACATTTACAATTATATCAACATCACGGTTGTGTTCGCCTACAATCATTCCTGCGTACACTTCGGAACCGGGCGGGATAATCATATAACCACGGTCTTCCAATTTCCACAATGCGTAAGCACTTGCAACGCCGGGATCTTTCACAATTAAAACGCCGTTTATGCGGCTTGGAATTTCGCCTTTGTGCAATTGGTATTCCAGAAATATGGATTGAGATATTGCATAGCCTTTAGATAGCGAAAGCAGCAAACTTCTTATTCCAATCAACCCTCTGCTGGGCACGTTGTATTCCAGAAAAACACGATTGCTATCGTCTTGAATCATGTTTACCATTTCACCTTTGCGGCGGCCTAACTCTTCAATAATTGCGCCGCTGAATTCTGCGGGAACCTCTACTCTGAACTGCTCAATCGGTTCCAAAACACGGCCTGCGCTGTCTTTTTGGAAAATAACCTGTGGGCTGCCTATTGTGAATTCATAGCCTTCACGGCGCATATTCTCGATGAGAATCGTCAAATGCATAACGCCTCTGCCGCTCACTTTGAATGCGCTTGCTCCGTCTGTTTTTTCTACCAGCAGTGCAGGGTCTGCCATGCGAGCTCGCTCCAAACGTTCAAGCAAATGATTGCCGGTCAAAAATTTTCCACCACCCTTGCCTGCTAGCGGAGATGTGTTCACAGTGAACAGCATTGAGATTGTTGGCGGGTCAATTTGAATACGAGTCAGAGCCTCAGGCGCATCCACAGAAGAAAGTGTGTCGCCAATATCAAAAGATTCCAAGCCGGAAAGCAAAACTATGTCGCCTGGGACAGCGTGTTCTGTGGGTTGCGGAACAATGCCTTCGTAGCGCAAAACTTTTTGAATGCGAATGGTTTTGAATTTGCCGTTTGGAAGTGACTGCGCAACATTCATGCCTGCTTTCCAGGTTCCTCTTTGAATTCTGCCAACGGCCAAGCGCCCTAAGAACGAGGAATATTCAAGAGAGGCTATTTGCAAAAGCGGCGTGCCTTTCGGGTTACCTTTGGGTGCAGGTATTCTTTCCAGAATCATGTCCATAAGCGGCCTTAAATCGGTATCCGGGTCGCTCATGCTTAAGCGGCAGGTTCCTTTGCGCCCACTTGCGAATACGAACCCGAACTCAAGCTGCTCATCGTTTGCGTTCAAATCGCAAAACAAGTCGAAAACCTTATTCAAAGCACCATCGGGGTTGCAGCCGTCTCTATCTATTTTATTAACAACAACTATGGGAATAAGCCCAAGCTCAAGTGCCTTTTGAGTTACAAAGCGAGTTTGCGCCATTGGGCCTTCAAAGGCATCTACAACCAGCAGCACTCCATCTACTGTGCCAAGCACTCGCTCAACCTGCCCGCCAAAATCGGCGTGCCCCGGAGTGTCCACAAGGTTTACACGGCAGCCTTTGTAAAAAACGCTTGCATTCTTTGAAAGTATGGTTATGCCACGCTCACGTTCCAAATCGTTAGAGTCCATAACCCGTTCGGCAACCTCCTCTGTTTCACGGAACGCACCGCATTGTTTAAGGATTTGGTCAACCAAAGTGGTTTTACCGTGGTCAACGTGGGCAATTATGGCAATATTGCGTATTGAAGTATTCATATTAAGGCTTGTAATTTAGAAAAATTTGTATATTACGATACAAATGTCACCTTTACCATTTGCAAAAAAGCTTCGCTGGTTTTTTATGCGCTTCTTTTCAGAGCGTCAAATCCGACATTGGTTCGAAAAGAAAAGCGGCGGCAAAAACGAAATGTTTCAGTACAAAGCTTGCGCTACTAACTACAAAAGAATAGTTATGTTCTTGCCTACGGAACAAGATAAGCTTTTTGTTATCCTGCCTCTTGCGCTGGCTATTTTCGCAAAACGAGGGCCCGATAACTTCATTGCCATTACAGATGAGAACAATCGCAACATTTTAAGAGCATTGAATTTGGAAAACGTGTCGCTTTTTTACAAAGACAAAACAATGCTCTATGGAGAAAACGATTTTTTTGAAATGGAAAAGAGGCTGCAGGAGCAGATATGGGATTTATGCCTCTTTTTGCAGGAAAACACATCGCTTCCCTTCCTTTATTTGGCAAAAATCACACGTGCGACTTACCGTATGGGCATAAGGCAGGAATTTCCATTTCTAAACATTGCCATTAAAAACGCTTCCTGCAGCGACAGCATCTACGCCCATAGGAGTTTTCTTTATAAAATTTTCGATATAGATTCGGAAAAGGCTGAAATTGAAAGCGTTAATGCAACTCGTAAGAACGAAAAGCAGAACAGCAGGTTCAAGCTATCAACATCAAACACAATTCTCCTTAATCTGCAACCTCCTATTAACGGAGAACCTTGGTCGGATATGGAAATATCCATGATTTGCCGGGCTTTCCAGCCAACTTGGCGGCTTATAGCCATCTCTGCCTCTTCGGAGCAACTAGATATTTATGCAAAAACAATGGAAGAACTCGATATGCGCAGCAATCCGGTTGTTCTGCATTCTGAATCCGTATTCAGCGTGCTAAGGCAATACCCTGCCATAATAACCCTTAACTCTATGCATTCGAATTTATTTTTAAACTTAAGCCACATAAAAGTGATTATGCTTGAACAGAGCCAGGACAACGAGATTCCGCACAACGCCAGGTTGCTGAAATTTGGGCGCGATGGAAACTTCTACTCGCTATCAAAATTAGTGGCAGACTTTATAAAATGAAGTGCTTTTTGGCAAGGCCCAGAGGGTTCTGCGCAGGTGTTGAGCGTGCGATTTTAATGGTTGAAAAATCAATAGAGAAATTCGGAGGGCCTGTGTATGTGCGGCACGAAATTGTGCATAACAAATTCGTTGTTGACAGCCTGAAAAAAATCGGTGCTATTTTCGTTGAAGAACTTTCCGAAGTGCCTATGGGGGCGGTTGTTGTGTTTTCTGCGCACGGCGTTGGCAAAAACATTTACGAAGAAGCGAAAAAACTGAAACTCAAAGTAATAGACGCAACTTGCCCTATTGTGAAATCCGTGCATAAAAGCGTTGTTAAATATTCACATTCGGATTGCTTTATAGTTTTAATAGGCCACAAAGGGCACGCAGAAATAGACGGAACAATGGGGCAGCTCGAAGCCGGAAAAATGCATTTGATAAGTTCGGTCGAAGATGTTAAAGAATTGCCTCCGAGCAAAAAAGAAATTGCCTATCTCACGCAAACAACGCTCTCAATAGAAGAAACCTCAGAAATAATATCTGCGTTAAAAGAAAAGTACCCTCACATACAAGGTGCTAAAACGGGGAATGTGTGTTATGCCACAACCAACAGGCAAAACGCAATCCGATCAATATGCGAAAAAGTGGAATTGCTGCTTATAGTGGGTTCAAAAAATTCAAGTAATTCAAACCGTTTGTGCGAGCTTGGCAAAAAGCAAGGCGTTAAAAGCGTTCTTGTGGATTCCATTGAAGACTTGGCAGATGATATGTTCAAGGACTTGAACTCTGTTGGAATTTCCAGCGGCGCAAGTGCTCCGGAATATTTGGTTTTGGAAATAATAAACTGGCTAAAAATGCATTTTAACCTTAAAGAAATTATAGAAGAAGAAACCGTAGAGGAAACAACAAAATTCCCTCTACCGCCGGAATTGGAAAAATAGGGTTATTCGCCTATCCAAGTGAAGCTGTATTTTTTCTTTTCGGGGTTGCACAAAACGAAAGTAGAAGGAGCGCTTGTGCTTTCTACGGTCATTGTTTGCCCACCGTCTGGAATTATAACCGTTCCTGTTGTAGATTCTGGAAAATTGCCTACTGTAACTACAATGGATATGATATCTCCTTCCAAAGTCCATTTCCCAACCCGATCTTCATTAGGATTTAACCCGGCTATAGTGCCTTGAAACTCAAACTCTCCGTCTGCTTTGAATTTCAAATTTCCGGATTCACCACAATTACTCATTAGATCTGAGTTCAACCTCCAATTGCCAACAAGGCAGTCTTTGCTTGGCCCGTTTTTACAAAAATCCGAATGGCCTTTTTCTTTGTCTTCCGAGCAAGCAGAAATAGCCAAGAAGGCAAAAGAAACTAATGCGAGAGAAAAAAGAGATTTATTCATACTTAGAATATAGTAAAGTAAACGTTGATTAACTCTCTAGGCTAGTGGCTAGTAGTGAATGGCTAGTAGGAAAATAACCACTAGCTACTAACCACTTACCACTAGCATAACGAATTTTTCAGCATTTACTATAGTTATTTTATCCACACGACTTCGTTCATTCTTATATCTGTGGCATTTTGCGGAAGAGTGCTTCTAACTTGTGCGCTATAGGCAATGCCCAGCTTTGGAATGCTTTTAAACGAGGTCAAAAAACGGTCGTAGTAACCTGCGCCACGGCCTATGCGGCAACCGCTTTTGCTGAAAACCTGGCCCGGCACAAGAAAAGCTATGGGTGCTTCTTCAAAAACAGGCAATTCCGCTTTAGGTTCCTTTATGCCGAAAGCTCCTGGTACAAGGTCTTGCTTCAAATTTGCCACCTGAACAAACTCCATATTCTGATTATTCAAAACACGAGGCAAAAGCAACCTGCCTTCCTCTGCGAGTTTGTTTAAAAACGGAGTTATTTGCGGCTCTTGTTTTGCTGGGTAAAATGCTGCTACGAACCCGGTTTCCAAAAGAGGGTGTTTTGAAAGCTCAAAAAACAGTTCATCGGATTCTTTGGCTTTTTCTTCTTCGCTCATTTGCATGAGTTTTTCCTTTGCCCAGTCTCTTAGCTCTTGCGGAGTTTGCGGCAGCACAGCTTTTGAAACCAAGTCTTGCCAAATTTTACGCTGCCAATCCATAAACTCGGCCACGTCAAATTTCTCTTCCCAGTTTCCGTGCAAAGCGTCTGCCAGAATATTCAGCTGGTTTTGTTTTGCCAAAATTCCCGAATCTATTTTTAGCTTTGCAGCACGCTCATTCCTGAGTTCACGCAGTTTTTCACGCAGGTCTTCGTTTATGGCTGTGCGTGCAGTGGCTTTGCGAGCAAGCGGGGCAGGGAACTCGGAAGCCGGAGCAATGGCTGCTTCGTTTAGTGCCTGCAAAAAGGTTTGGAGCAAATTGCCTTTTATGTTTCTCGGCAATTTCGGCAAATTATGTTCGGATATTCTTCCTCTTATTTTTGCCGCAGCCTTTATAATATCCATCATCAAATAAGGGTTTAAAACTCTGTAAGATGCGCTGTCTTTTCTTTTAGCCTCTTTGTCGCGCCAATGCCAGGCAGCTCTCAATAGTTGCAGTTCTAATGGCTTGAATGTGTTTGAACCTTTTAGCCTCCAGCTTTCTTTGGGGTTTTCATCAAACTCATCTTTATTTTTTTTTGAATTTTTCAGCAGATTTTCACAAGACTGCTTGAGCCATTCCAAACGCCCCAGTTTATTCAGCTTTTCAAGTTGGAGTTTTTTCATAGCGTCTAAATACACGGTATCGAGCACTGCATAGCGGCACATTTCAGCCGGGAGTGGCCTGCGTGTCCAATCGGCTTTTTGATTCCCTTTGTCCAGAATTATGCCAAAATATTTTTCAACCAGAGCAGCAAGCCCTGTATGTTTTTCGCCGAGAAGTTTTGCCGCAATGGAAGTGTCGTAAATGGTTTCGGGGTAAAAGTTATGAAACCTTGCAAGCAGGCGCAAATCGTAATCGCAGGCGTGAAATGTTATGTTTTTAAGAGCCTTGCATTTCCAGAGCAATTTTATGTTAAGCCCACACAACGGGTCTAAAAGCCAGTGATATTTGCCAACGCTAATTTGTATAAGGCTTAGCTTTTCCTGATAGTGATACATTGAATCGGCTTCGGTATCCATAACACACGATGCAGCCTGCGACAAAATACCAATCATTTCCTTGAAAGTCTTTTTGTCATTCACTAAAATGTGCTGCGGATTCTCGTCTATAAAACCGAATTCTTCCTCCAAAAATTTTGGAGCAAAAAAACGGGAAAATAATAAAGAAAGAGACATTTGTTTCTAAAATTTAGAAAAATTAGCAGAGGCGTGAGCACTCTTGCTAATTTTTCTAGATTAACAAAATGGATACAAATAGAAGTTTTATCTTTGAATCCGGGTTTCCCGGCTTTCCGGGGCTTCGCAAGTTTCGCCTTGAATATGACGAATCTCTTGCGCCGCTGGAATGGCTGGTTAGCGTAGAAGACCCGGAAGTTCGCTTTATAGTGGTTAACCCTATGATTTTCAAGCCTGATTATGCACCTCGTTTAACAAAAGAGCACATGAGATCAATCGGAGTTGTGCAAAAAGAAGAATTACGCCTTTTGGTTATAGTAACGCTGCACGAAAATTACGTAAACTCAACCGCAAACATGACATCACCTTTAATGTTTAACACCAGTCTTTACAAAGCAGTTCAAGTTTTGCTGGACGATGGCATATATTCCCACATTGAACCCATATTTGCAGAGGAGGACTAGTTATGTTGATACTCTCCCGTAAAGTAGGCGAAAGCATCCAGATAGGCGACAACATAAAAATTTTAATATCCGATGCGGATAACAAAGGTTTCATAAAAATAGGCATAGAAGCTCCGAGAAACATAACAGTGCACCGAGATGAAGTCTATAGAAAAATAGCCATTGAAAACAAAGCCGCATTGCAGCACAAACAAGAAAAAATTATGGATTTGCGTGATTTGGCAAAGAAACTACGTGAAAAGAAAACTCCAAAACCCAATGCGTAATTTCGTTCCGGAAAATTTCACAGCAGACAATGCGGAAGCAACCAGAAGTTTATTCAAACAACTGGAGCAAAAAGACATTTCCGGTTCGGAAGAACTCAGAAACTGGATTATGGACTGGAGCGAACTTTCTTCAGTGCTTTCGGAAGAAAGTGCTCGCCGCTATGTTGCAATGACTTGCGACACTAAAAACAAGCCTGCGGCAGAGGCTTATGAATTTTTTGTGTCCAATATAGAACCTGTGGTTAGCGAAGAAACAGATAAACTGCAAAAAAAATTGATTAGGCATAAAAACTTGCCGGATTTGGAAAACGAATTCGGAGCCTGGTTCAAAGCTGTGCGCACGGATTTGGAACTCTTTAACGAAAAAAACATTCCGCTGGAAACAGAACTGGATTTGGAAATTCAGAAATACCAGAAAATCACCGGAGCAATGAGCGTAGAATACAATGGTGAAACAAAAACCATGCAGCAAATGAATGTTTATTTGGAATCACCGGATAAAAGCGTGCGAGAAGAAGCCTGGAAACTGCTCACAGAACGCCGCCTCTCCGATGCCGAAGCCTTGGACTTAGCATTTGACAAAATGTTTTCTCTGCGAATTCAAATAGCAAAAAATTCCGGCTTCAGCAATTATTTGGATTACATTTTCAAAGACAAGCATCGTTTTGATTATACTCCTAAAGACTGCAAAGATTTTCACGAATCAATAGAAAAAATAATTCTGCCGTTGCACAGGGAAATCCTGAAACGCAGATCTGAAAAACTAAAATCATTGAAACCCTGGGATTTGGCATGTGATTTGGAAGGACGGCCTGCGCTAAAGCCGTTTAAAACCGGAGCGGAATTAATTTCAAAATGCGGAGAGCTATTCAAGCACCTTAACTCGGATTGGGCAAAGTGGTATGGAATTTTGGAACAAAAAAGCTTAATAGATGCAGATAGCCGTTTGGGCAAGGCTCCGGGTGGTTACCAAATAACATTTGACGAAGCAAGAGTGCCGTTTATTTTTATGAATGCCGTTGGCACAGATCAGGATGTTTACACGCTTTTGCACGAAAGCGGCCATGCGTTCCACCAGTTCGCAATGGAAAAGCAGGAGTTATTTGCGTTTCGTGATGTTCCGTCTGAGTTTGCGGAAGTTGCAAGCATGAGCATGGAGCTTCTTGGCGCAGAAGACTTGTCGTGTTTTTATTCGCCGGCAGACTTTCGGCGCAGCCGCATAGACGCATTGCAAGATATAATTTCGCTTTTCCCGTGGGTTGCAATAATAGATGCGTTTCAGCACGAACTTTATTCCTTGCCTAACCACACTTCAAAAGACAGAATGGAAATATGGCTTACACTACAAGCTCGTTTTGACAGCGGAATAGACTGGAGCGGCCATGAGAAAGCGAGAGCTTATTCGTGGCAAAAGCAATTGCATCTTTTTGAAGTCCCTTTTTACTATGTGGAATACGGAATTGCGCAACTTGGCGCGCTTCAAATTTACGCAAACGCAAAAAAAGACCGGAGTTTGGCAGTGCAAAATTTAATAAAGGCAGAACAGCTTGGCTCTTCGAGGCCGTTGCCTGAACTTTTCAGCACGGCAGGCATAAAATTTGACTTTACACCAAAGACGATTGAGCCACTGGCAAACATGATTTTAGACGAATTAGGCAAATAATTTACTATGTTATAATTGCAATATCTTTTAACACACTTTCAGGGAGGTAGTTATGAAATTGAAATACAAGTTGAGTATTCTCATGGCCATTATTATGGCAGTCATAATAGGCGGGCTTTCCTACTTGTCTATAAGCCAGGCAAGAGGAATAAGCACAAAATTGGCTATAGAGTCAATATCTAACGCAGCCGAATCCCAATCCGAATATTGGAAAGGCCGCGAAAATCGTTACATTTTAATGCTTCGATCGCTTGCTTACGCAATGGGAGACTTTGAATCTACGGAAGTTTCCCAAAGGCGCGATACTTACGATGCCATGTTACTCGGCTTAATAAAAGCCGAATCCAAACTTATAAATGTTTACACTGTTTGGAAACCAAACGCCATAGACAGCATGGATGCCAAGTTGATAGGAAGAATAGGTTCTGCTTCAAACGGGCAATATGCTATGGCCTATTCAAGGGAATCCGGAGAAATTCGAGGCCGTGCCACCATAGACATAGCCAACTCCATGGCATATTTCAACGGCCCGGACTCAAGAAAAGATCGTGTGGAAGAACCGTTTACAAGAACATTGCAAACCGGCGAAAATGTCATTCTCGTTAGAATGATGGTTCCTATTATCAATGGCCGCACAAAAGAAATTGTTGGTGGAATAGGAATGCTTTTGAACATTAGCGATATACAGGAACACGTTGCGGAAATTATGGAAGAGCACCCTGAATTTGCGTCTCTGTCTATTTATTCCGGCAAAGGTTTTGTGCTTGGATGTTACCGCCCGGAACGCATAGGCAAAATGCTTGTGGATGTAGATAAGAGCAACTATGGCCTGGACAACCAAATTGTTCAAAAATCTGTAGAAGACGGAAAACCCTACTACACAAGCCAATTCGTGCCGGAATTCGGCCAAATTATACACATGTATATACATCCGATAAGAATAGGTTTGTCGGATGAGCATTGGTCGGTAATGGTTGGAGTGAGAGAAGAACGTGTTTTAGGCGAAGTAAAGAGTTTAACCACATTTATGATAGTTTTGGGATTTGTATCTATATTTATTGCGGTTTTGATAATTATTTTTGTGCTTGAAGCAATGACAAAACCGCTTATTCGGGTTACGAAAGCCATCGAAGAAATTTCCGAAGGCGATGGCGATTTAACCCACTCCCTTGAAGTTCATTCAAACGATGAAATAGGAGATTTGGCACGCCATTTCAACACGCTTATGAAAGCTTTGCGGCTTCCGATTTCCGAAACAAAACACGTGGTTAGCGGTTTGGCTTCGGAATCCGATGAACTTTCCAGTGTTTCACACCAGCTTTCTTCTTTATCTGAAGAAACGCTTCACCAGGTAACAACGGTGGCAAGCACAACAGAGCAAATGGCTGTGAACATAAACGCAATGGCAAGCGGCGCAGAAGAAGCCAGCGTTAACGCAAACGAAGTAGCAGGTGCCGCCGAAGAGATGAGCACCAACATGAACACCATAGCAAGCGCAGTGGAAGAAATGAGCGCAAGCATAAGCGAGATTGCAAGCAATGCAGGCGAAGCACGCAATGTTGCGGAAGAAGCAACCAAAAAATCCAATGATGCAACTTCCACAATGAGCAAGCTTGGAGCTGCGGCAAAAGAAATAGGGGCAGTTACCAATGTGATTAAAAAAATCGCAGACAAAACCAATTTGCTTGCGTTAAATGCAACCATTGAAGCGGCGAGCGCAGGCGAAGCCGGCAAAGGCTTTGCCGTTGTTGCCGGAGAAATCAAAGAACTTGCAAACCAGAGCGCGCAAAGCGCAGACGATATTGCCAAGAGAATAGAAGGCATTCAAAGCGAAACAAACAATGCTGTGACTGTAATAAACGCAGTTTCCGAAATCATTGCTAAAATAAACGAAAGCATAGAAACAATTGCAGGCCACGCCAACCAGCAAACAAAAGCCACCAACGAAATAGCAAACAATGTTGCTCAAGTAAATGTCGGCTCAAAACGTGTTGCAGGTTCCATAGCAGAGGTTGCCAAAGGCAGCCACGATATTGCCCGCAATGCAGCCGAAGCGGCAAAAGGCGCAACCGAAGTTAGCCACAATGTATCATTTGTAAGCGAAGCAGCCAATGCATCCAGCCACGGAGCTACTCAGGTAAACTCTGCCGCACAGGAATTGGCAAATATGGCAGATACTCTTAGAAACGTTATGAGCAAGTTTAAGGTGTGATTAGCTTGCTAATCCACCGCCCCAGTTCTTTTAGCTCTTCAATGCAAACGGAATGCTGCATATTGTAAGCGTACCTTTCTACCGGATTTCCGTTTGCTTTTAAAAAGTCAAAAGCCTTTTGGCTTAGAGCAGCCGGAACAACCGGATCGGATTTTCCGTATCCGAAAAACACCGGGATTTTTGCGTTTACGCCGTTTGCAGGCATTGTGCTTGCCGTTGGGAAATAAGAGGAAAGGTTTGCAGCTCCGGCCAGTTTTTTCGGATAATGCGTTGCTGTATGGAGTGCTATAACTCCGCCTTGGCTAAAGCCTATCAGCAAAATTTTCTCGGAAGGCATTCCTTTTGCAATTTCCGCATCTATAAGCTCTGCAACCAGTTTGAAATTATCTTCAATGCCTTTGATGTCCGGATTTTTTCCCAAATCCATATCGGTGATATCGTACCAAGCACGCATTTTGTAGCCGGCGTTTATGCTAACCGGAATTATAGGAGCGTGCGGGAAAATAAACTTTATGTTCACAGATGTTGTTAAATCCAATTCTGGAACAATATCCGCAAAATCGTTGCCATCTGCGCCAAGCCCGTGCATCCAAATAGCGCAAGCACCCGGGTTTGAACCTGTTTCTCTTGTTATAAAATCTAGCATTCTCGTAATTTAGAATTTTTTTCTATCTTTTCCTCCCATGAGGAATGTTATGAATATAAGCACAATCTGCGTTCACGGATGCGACAAGCGATACGATACAACAGGAGCGATTTCCGTTCCGATTTTTGCTTCTTCGACCTTTGCTCACCCCGGCGTTGGGCAGAGCACGGGCTTTGATTATTCACGCTCTCTCAACCCCACTTGCGAATATCTGGAGCACACGGTTGCAGCACTGGAAGGTGGCTCGCATGGAATTGCATTTTCGTCGGGCATGGCGGCAATCTCTGTGTTAATGGAGCTGTTTTCACCCGGCGACCACATTGTTGCTTCCGATGATTTGTATGGCGGTTCATACCGTTTGTTTTCGCAAATTTCACAGAAAAACGGCCTTAAATTTTCTTATGCAAATACCGCAGAAGAAATAAGCAAACTGATTACGCCGGCCACGAAAGCAATTTTTTTGGAAACGCCAACCAATCCTATGATGCGCATAACAAACATTGCCGATGTTGCAGAAGTGAAGCGAAAGCACAATTTGCTGCTCATAGTCGATAACACTTTTTTAACGCCCTACCTTCAAAGACCGCTTGAACTCGGCGCAGATATTGTGCTTCACAGCGGCACAAAATACTTGGGCGGCCATAACGATACGCTGGCCGGTTTGCTGGTGACTAGCGATTCTGCTTTGAATGAGAAGTTGCGTTTTATTGCGAAAACAATCGGTGCGTGCTTGTCGCCTTTTGACAGTTTTTTGATTATTCGTGGAATTAAAACCCTTGCTATCCGCATGGAGCGTCAGCAAGAATCTGCGAGAACCATTGCGAAGTGGCTTGGTGAACAGAGCGAGGTTACGGCTGTGCATTATCCGGGTTTGGGTGGTATGATTTCTTTTTCTGTAAAGTCCGAGCAAGTTGCAGTCAAGGTTCTGGAAGGCGTTAAAGTGATAAAATACGCAGAGAGCTTGGGTGGCACGGAGAGCCTGATTACTTACCCTACTTTGCAAACACACGCAGATATTCCCGAGAGCGAACGAATTGCAAGAGGAATAGACGCAAGACTGTTGCGGCTGTCGGTTGGGTTGGAAGACGCCGGAGATTTGATTGAAGATTTGAAGGCTGCTATGAGCACAGCAATTTTTTTCTAAATTACCCCCTGTTCAAAAAGAGGTTTAAAATGAACTACTTTAATACTTTGCCTTTGCGTATTCAGCTTGAAGAGCTTGGAAAGTGCCGTTTTATGGATGCTTCGGAATTTAACGAAGGCGTTCAGGCACTCAAAGGCAAAAAGATTGTTATTATAGGCGCAGGAGCGCAAGGCTTGCACCAAGGGCTTAATTTGCGTGACAGCGGGCTTGATGTTTCTTTTGCTTTAAGACAATCAGCCATAGACGAAAAAAGAGCCAGCTTTATGAATGCCAGCGAGAATGGCTTTAAGGTTGGAGTATATAAAGATTTAATACCTAATGCAGACCTTGTTTGCAACTTAACCCCAGACAAACAACATTCCAAAGTTGTGTCGGAAATAATGCCCCTAATGAAAAAAGGTGCCGCTCTTCTTTATAGCCACGGCTTTAATATAGTAGAAGAAGGAATGCAAATAAGAGATGATATAACCGTGATTATGGTTGCTCCTAAAGGCCCCGGCTCTGAGGTTCGCGCAGAATATTTGCGAGGATTTGGCATGCCGGCTTTGATTGCTGTTAAAAGAGAAAACGACCCCGAAGAAAAAGGCTTGAGCTACGCAAAAGCTTATGCTGTTGGCATTGGCAGCGACCGTGCCGGAGTTCTGGAAAGCTCGTTCATAGCCGAAGTGAAAAGCGATTTAATGGGCGAACAGACAATTCTGTGCGGAATGCTTCAAACGGGCACTCTGCTGTGCTACGACCGTATGGTTCATTTAGGCATAGATGCGTCTTGGGCTTCAAAACTCCTGCAATACGGATGGGAAACCATTTCCGAAGCTCTTAAACAGGGCGGCATAACCAACATGATGGACAGGCTTTCCAACCCTGCAAAAATAAGGGCTTTTGAATTGTCCGAAGAATTGAAATTCATAATGAAACCCCTTTACCAACAGCACCAAGACGACATTATATCAGGAGAGTTCTCTTCTACAATGATGAAAGACTGGGCCGATGGAGACAAGAAACTCCTCGCTTGGCGTGAAGCAACAGGCAAAACCTCTTTTGAAAAAACTGCGCCGTCTGAACATCCTATTACCGAGCAGGAATACTTTGACAAAGGCATTTTGCTCGTTGCCATGATAAAAGCCGGTGTTGAGCTTGCGTTTGAAACTATGGTGAGCGCCGGCATGAAACCGGCTTCTGCCTACTACGAATCCTTGCACGAAACTCCGCTTATAGCAAACCTCATCGCTCGCAAAAAACTTTACGAAATGAACAGAGTAATTTCCGATACCGCAGAATACGGTTGCTATCTTTTCGCAAACAGTTGCGTTCCGCTTTTGGAAAACTTTATGCAGGCTCAGGGCAAAGACGTTATAGGCGCGCCGTTCAACGAAGGCAAATCGAACAGAGTAGATAACCGCCGTTTGATAGAAGTGAACGCCGCAATAAGGCAGCATCCGGTAGAAGAAATAGGCGCATGGCTTCGCAGCAAAATGCGTGGAATGAAGCAACTGTGATTTCCTTGGGAATTTCCACTTGCCCTAACGACACGTTTATTTATCAGAACTTGATTGAAGGCAAGGTTGAAGCTCCTTGCAGCATTTCCGTTCAATATGCCGATGTTCAAACCTTGAATGAAAAGGTTTTAGCCGGTGAATTGGATATGGCTAAAATCAGCTGTGCGGTTTATCCGCTCGTTGAGAATGAATACAGAATTTTAAGCAGTGGCGGAGCAATGGGGTTTGGATGTGGGCCTTTGCTTCTCTCTTCTGCCGGGGCTAGCTTTAACGCAGAGCTTCCGGTTTCTTTGCCGGGAAAAAATACAACCGCAGCATTGCTGTTTAAATTTTGGGCTAACTCTACCAGCCACTCACAACTTGCAACTCACTACTTACGCTTTGATGAACTCTACCGCAGTCTTTGCGAAAAGAAAATAAAACAGGGAGTTACCATTCACGAACATCGCTTTACTTGGCAGCGTGACGGATTGCATTTGCTCTCCGACTTGGGCGCATTTTGGGAGCAGGAGTTGAAAGCGCCCGTTCCGCTCGGATGTGCGGTTATAAAGCGCAGTTTGGGCGAGGAACTTGCGAAAGAGATGGATTTATGCGTAAAGAAAAGCTTGCGGCTTGCCTGGGACAGGAAGGAACGAGTTAATGATTTTATAAGAAAGCTAGCCCAAATAGACGACGATTCTGTTATTCTGCAGCATATAAACACATTTGTCAATGAGTATTCGCTATGTTTTTTCGAACCAACTCTTTCAATTCTCCGGGAGTTAGCTTTTCAACAGTCTCTGCAGGGATAATTTTGTGCGGAATGATTTTTATTTCGCCGGGATAAACCGATATGCCGGTTTTCGGCAATACTTTCCACGCATCTATGATTGTGATGGGAAACACGGGAACGCCAGCATTTTTTATTATGTTGAAAATTCCGGTTTTGAAAGGCAAAAGCTCGCCGTTTTTTGAACGTGTTCCTTCCGGGAAAGCCACCATAGGAAAGTTCCTCGATAGTCGCTTTCTAATTTGCTCCGGCAAATCTGTGTTTGCAGTCTTGCTGCCTCGCAAAATTGGAATGCTGTTTGTGTATTTTAGCAATACGCCGAAATAGGGTATTTGAAAAAGGCTTTTCTTGGCCAAAAATGCGCAAGGGAAAAGCCCGAACAAAATAACCGGAACATCTATGAAACTTTGATGGTTGCTCAAAACAAAGCAAACCCTGCCGTGCTCCGGCAGCTCTCCCTCTACTTTTACCTTTATGCCGAACAACTTGAACACAACATAAAAAAACGGTTTTACCACAGCCGTAAACCTCTGCTGTTTCCCGGAAATCACACAATACACAAGCCACGGAGGAATAACCGTAATGAGTCCCACGCCTATGGCAAAATAAAATAATATGCCTAAAAATAAAGCTCGCACAATAAGAATATAGGAATTTTTCTACATTTACACACTATGCAGGAATCTTACATTCAAAATTTGTTTGCAGAACGTATTGGCGGGAGCAAATTCGGCAAAGACACAGTTCTTTATAAATTTGAAAAAATCAAACGGGCTCGTAGAGAAGTGCAAGAAAATCGCCCGGACTTATCCATTATAGACATGGGTGTTGGCGAGCCTGATTGGATGGCAGACGGCATTGTTGTGGAGAGTTTATACATAGAAGCTTCCAAATGGAAAAATCGAGACTATGCAGACAACGGTGTAGAGGCATTCAAACAGGCTGCCGCAGATTACATGGACGAAGTTTACGACGCAGAATTGAACTGGAGCACGGAAATAAATCATTCCATTGGCTCAAAACCCGCTTTGGCAATGCTTCCTATGGCGTTCATAAATCCCGGCGATGTTTGCCTTATGACAGTGCCCGGCTATCCGATTTTGGGAACAATGACATCCTGGCTTGGCGGAAGCGTGCATAAAATGCCAATCACGCCGGAGAACCATTTTCTGCCGGAACTTTCAAAAGTTCCTGCAGATATTTTGCAAAAAGCAAAGCTTCTCTACATAAACTATCCGAACAATCCAACGGGTGCAGTTGCAACAAGAGAATTTTTTGAACAGGTAATTGAGTTTGCAAAAAAGAATAACATAATCGTTATTCAAGACGCAGCCTATGCAGCGCTGACTTTCGACGATTATGAGCCGCTTTCTTTTTTGAGCATTCCCGGCGCAAAAGATGTTGGCGTGGAAATCCACTCGCTTTCAAAAGCCTTTAACATGACAGGTTGGCGCCTTGGTTTTGTGGCAGGCAACGAAAAAATTGTGAAAGCGTTTGCCACCGTTAAGGACAACAACGATTCCGGCCAGTTCAAAGCCGTTCAGCTTGCGGGCTGCGAGGCTCTAAGGCACACGGAAATAACGGAAAAAACATCTGCGAAATATTCACGCCGCCACAATATGCTGGTTAAAGTGCTTTGCGCCGCAGGCTTTAAAGCGGTTAAGCCAAAAGCTTCTTTTTACATTTACTGCAAAGCGCCTAAAGGCGTTAAAAACGGAGCTTCATTTGCAAACGCAGAAGAGTTCTCGCAGTGGCTTATTCTGGAGCACGGCATTTCCACCGTGCCTTGGGACGATGCCGGCAATTTTGTTCGCTTTAGCGTAACTTACAAAGCAGACACCGAAGCTGCAGAAATCAAAATCATGGAAGAAATCAGCAGTAGGCTAAGCCAGTCCGAGTTTGTGTGGGAATAATATTACCACTCCACAATCAAAACCTTGTTTCTCCCTTTAGGCAATGTTCTGTAGTAAAGAATGCCGGGAGCAGGCAGCCTCTTGGGCTGCCAAATTAATTCATCGCCTGGGCTGCCGTTGATTCTGTCAATGAGTGAACCGTTTGAAGAGCGAATTTCAATGCCGGTTGCATTCTCCGGCAAAGGTTTGAATCTTAGGTAAGGGCTATTGCCTGGGTTCCAGGGATTAGGATAAACTGTGAATTCCTTTAACGGAGTTGGCTCGGGTGGTGGAACATAACCATTTTCAAGCAGGCGAGAAAGAACCCAAACATATAAGCCTTCATTTTCCAAATATAAACGGGTCTTTGCCGTTGCGGAATCTATTTTAGGCTCCGGGCCTGTTGTTCTCACAAAATCTATGCTCGTAGAGGGCAAAATACGTGTTGTTGTTCTATCGTTGCTGATTTTCCATGATGGCCAGTTTGGCTGGTCTGGCCAAAAAATGGGTGCTTGCGGCTCTAAAGCTCTGCTGCCGCTGAAAAAAACTCTTTTTGCATACTCGTGAAACAACTCCTCCGGATCTTCTGCGCGAGAAAGAATGTATTTTGCCAAATGCACGGAAAACTTTTCTGTCGGATTTTTCGAAAAACTCTCCCAAATATAAGAATCGAATTTTGGCCCGAGCTTGTAATGCAAAAACAGGTAAAGCGTAGAAAGTCCGTATTCTTGATCCGAGGTAGAATTTTCCATGGAGCGTCCGGGGTTATTGAATGCATTGAAAAGATAATTTACATAATCATCTACTTCCGGCGCTCCTATTTCTTCGGCTCCTGTGGCGGAGGCTTCCAGCCAAAAAGAGTGATTGTAGTCGTTTATATTATAATAGTAAAATTGAAAAGCGTGGTAAAGCTCGTGATAAACGGTTACCTTCAATGCATTTTGCCAATTGATTGAATAGTCTGTGTTTTTATGCATCATGGGGTTTGTGGAAATTGCGCCGTAACAGTCTGCGCCGTAAAAAAAATCGTTTTCTATAATAATCTGGCTCGCTTTTGACTTCTGGGCAGACATGGTAAGCCCGAAAACCGTGGAATCTTCTCCCTCATAATTTCTCATAAGCCCTATATCAATGACTTCAACCGGATAATATCTATCAACGGAGTTTGGTTTATAAGGAACATTTCCTCGATAATGGTGGGTTCTGCTTATTCCCGAAATAGCTTTTAGCCCGATGTTATTTTTAAACAAGTAGTAAGCGTTTTCCAAATGGATTTTAAGAGAATCAATAAAAGCGGTTGTTCTAACAGCGTGCGCCTTTTCTTTAGTATAATATATAATAAAATTTTCTGTTAGAGCCGTATCGACCTTACCGTAATAATTCTCTGGAATGCACCCCACTTTAGCCACGGTTCTTTTTATCGATTTTGTCTGATTCTCCGAAAAATGCAATGTCCCGCATCGCCCCTTCTCAAGCCCAAAGACAGGCGCAAAAAAAAGCCCGGCTAAAATCAAAGCTCTAAACAAACGACACACGAAATGTAAGGTAGAAAAATTTGCCTTTTTGTGCAGTACGGGTTGAAAATTCAATTTCCCCCTCTTTCCCTGACCTTAATTCGGCAAAATTTTCTACATTTCTCTCATATTTTATAAGGAGAGCCATACATGTTAGCTTCCAACTTGTTTTCTGCTGCCACTTGCCGCATAGCTTCTCTATTTTCTTTTTCCACTAGCCACTTGCCACTAGCCTCTCTAAGAGCTTCTGGTGTAAGGTCTTGGGCTGTGGCTTTTGCGGTGATGTTGGCGCAGGCTAGCTGGGCGATAAACTTTGTACCGCCAGCCGCTGGTTACTTTGATTATACGTATGGCGATGCTAACCTAACTAGAACCATAAGCATCCAAGGCATAACTAATACTGGTCTTTTTGATAGAACAACTGAAGTAAAAATAACATACGACGAAGACATTGTTGAATCTGCTAGTTGTAGTAATTTTATTACGCTTGTTAGCACCAGCTGTAATGTTAATATTGTATTAAAAAAGCAAAATGTAAAACTAGAGGGTTATGAAATAAAGCCATACTCGTTTACTTTAACTGCGACAGAAACTCGTCTTTCAGGTAGTACCACATCACCACCGATTACAATTACATTCTACGTTTACCCTAAGCAACTAAATTATGGTACTCCTCCTGAGCCGAAAGAGCCAATAATGATATATGGTAATCTCTTTGCTGGCATTAAAGATTGGACTTGGAATAAAACCGGAAGAGTTGGAACCGATGATGTTGATATTCAAGTAACTAATGTTCTTAAAGATGCAACAGTAGGTTCAAAACCTGTAACCATCAACTACGCAATAACAGGTACTGCTAGAAACAACTATACCTTTACTGAACGTTCAATAATCCATACTATCGAAACTGATAATGTGTACGTTTTCATAACACCACGCCCTATATCTGTTGTGTTTGATAAAAAATCAATAATATACGGTAACCCCTTTCCCGAAAATATTGTAGATTGGAGCAAAGGGAAAGTAGAAGGGAAAGTTGGAACCGATGAAGTTGGTATTGAAATAACGAGCGTTACAGGGCCTTCAGAGAAAAATGTAAATTCATCAAACACTGTAACCATCGAATACGAATTAACAGGTGCTGATAAAGGCAACTATGTTCTTTCTACCCCCCAAAATGATGAGGATGTTCGTATAACAAAGCGTCCTGTATCTGCGGATATTGAAATTAAGTCTAAATACTACGATGGAATCCCTAATGCAGAAATTGAAAATATTGAATTGCAAGCCGAAGGAGAAAATGTCGGTATAATTAGTAGCGATATAGGTAATATTGGCTTCTCAATAGAGCCTATATATAGATTTGGAGATGTAAATGCAGGCTTGGGCAAGAGGGTTGTATTACACAATGTTGGAGCCCTTAATGGCAGTAACTCTGAAAACTATGAATTTGTTCCACCGGCAAATTTGACTGGAACTATCTATAGGGCAAGTTTGGCTAATATGGTTTGCAAAGAAGAAATAATAATATGTGGAGCAATTGAAGGCAAAACCGAAGAAGAAGCCAATGATATAGCACTTAAAACAGACTTAGAAAAAGGTTTTGATTCCGAAACGTTTAAGAGTTTACTGCTAAACGAAAATACTTACATAGATGCAACCTTTGGCTCAAGACTTAATGTTTATGCAAACGATATTAAAGATCTTTTCCCAAATGGACTCACTTATTTAATGGGTGGATATTCTGCGGGGCATTCTGGTGCGCCGCCGGTTATTTGGTCTTTTATGGAAGGAACCGATACTGTAGGTTTTGTAAACAATGGTGTTCTTAAAATCAAGAAAGCAAAATTATCACCTCCGTCAGCTTTTATCAATAACTATGCAGAATTGGAGGGCTTCCCGGTTCCGGTTAAGGTAAACAAGCTAGACTTGAAACTTTATGTTACAAATGTTACTCAGGTTTATGAGCCGGGTAGATTAGATGTTAAATTGACCAGCTATCCTATGAGCTTGGAAGGAACTCCATTTGAAGATAATACTGTAAAGCCAATAACCGGCACAGCGAAAATATCAACAGATGCGGCTGGAGTTAAAGAACATAAAGATATATCCGATATAGAGTTCCATGGTTGGGAGGACTCTTTGGAAGTAGCTCCGGAAGCACTTAATAACTTTGATATTAAGTTTGATAATTGTACTCCCATTACTAAGTGTATTGGAAATCCGGAATGGACAGTGACTATCGAAAAAGCTCCGTGGAGATTCACACGTGCGAAGTTTAAAGACGAGTGCATGCGTCCTATGACTAAGGGTGGCAAGTGCGACAATGCAACATGGAATACTAACATTATAAATGGAGTTAGTAAACCGGTGACCGAATACAGAGGTGACGATTCTACGGTTATATTCGTATCCAGCAATGTTGCGTTGGATAAGCGCAATGATATTGTGTTGAACAAAGGCTGGATTTGGTCTGCTACCGATGCGGTGAAAGATTTCCAGAACTTCAATTATCCGGATCCTAGCAAACCAGGCGAATCTGTGTCTTACACGGCGACTGCTCTTTACCTCCCGGAAGGCTTTGACGATAAAAACTATCATATTGCAAACGCAACTGTTGATTTCAAAGTGCTTCCTCGTGATACGAGTACTGCTATTATTTCCGGGTATCCGAAAGAGGTTAATCCCGTTTGCGGTGCGGCCGATGTTATGCTTGAAATCATGACCGAGAATAATGAAACATCCATTTTCTATAGTGGCACCAATTACGGTTATGGTGTTCCGGCGATATTTACGGCAAGCGGTTTGAAATTCGGCACTAACAAGGTAAAATATCAGATTCAGCCGCAGCATTACGATCTAAAGCTGAGAAAAGATATTACTTACGACTTCTCGCGCTATTTGCCGTTTGAGCTTGTGGCAAGCAACATAAGAGACAAATCCTATACCGTTAGCGTAGATCCATCTGTGCTTGCAGATCTTGGGCTTGCGTTGACAGATATAGATTATGATGCTACCAAGTGGTATTCAGGCAGCCAGCTTGTTGCTACCGGCAGGCATTTGAACGATAGATCTTCCGGAGGCGGCGATTACAGCATAATTTTAACCGATAAGAGCGGCAAGAAATATCCTGTTTGCTCGGTAAACGGACAATTCCCGCATCCGGATGTTACGCCTATTGTCGCTCCTCGTGCGTCGCTTGCGGCTTCGGCTTATGGAACACGCTTGGTTGCGGGCGGCACAAGCCTTGTTCTTAACATGCCAAATGGCGGAAAGGTAAGCATTTACACTACCAAAGGCGAGCTGGTGAGCACAACCTATGCCGTGGATAACAGAACCATAATTAAAATGCCAAGCACCAAAGGCATGTATATAGTAAAACTGGAGGCTAGATAGTGAACAACATTAAGTACACATTAAAATCCTTGGCTAGTAGGGAGTGGTTAGTAGCTAGTAGAAAAAGCCACTTGCCACTAGCCACTAGCCACTTGCCAGTTACGATATTTTGTTTGCTTCTTTTTTTAGCAAGCACCGCTCTAGCACTGCCGCTGGGCGATCCTCGCACACCCGGTGACGAGAATTCGTCAAAAGATATTCCTGTGGATCAGGGCGTTCACGAGGTTTCCATTCATGCATTTATGGGAGCTTCCAAAATTGATTACCCGGATATGGGATGGACAAGTTTTAGCCCGGGGTTTGGCGCAGCCATAACTTACAGCTATTTCTTTCATCCTCGCTGGGCTATTTTGTTTGGTGGTGGGCTTCAACTGTTCAACAACAGAGAAACTCGGGTGAACGGCTATTTCTCAAGCGATGAAGACGGTCCGCTGGATACCGACGACTTTGCCGATTACGGCAACGACAAGGTTTTGTTATATTATAATGTTAGCGGCTACACCGAAAAGCAGTGGTCTTTAATGTTCACAATCCCTGTAATGTTTCAGTATTTAAGCAACGAAAGCCGCAACAAAGCATTCTACTATGCGCTTGGCGCAAAAATCGGCATTCCGTTTGCCGGTTCTTATGAAGGCTCTTCGCAAGAAACTCGGATTTGCGGTTATTATCCATATTACGATGGTTCTTATTTCCAGGCTCCTGCAAATTTTGCGGCATGTAACGAGCGGGCTTTTGGCGATGGTTTTGAAGACATGGGCTTTGGAAATTACGGGCGTGCATCTTCGCAATCACGCCTTAAGCTTTCAACGGCGTTTTTTGCGGCGGCAGAGGCCGGCGTTAAATGGCGGCTCTATAATAAATTCTCGGTTTACACAGGCTTTTGGATGGACTGGGCATTAAACGATGTTGCAATCAGAACGGTTTCCGGGCCTTTTACTTGGAAGCCAAACCAAGGGCATCCGCCTTCCGATGTGAAAACTCCGTGGTCGGACATTAATTTCGGCAGCCGCACTTACGGCAGTGCCATTCCGGTTAGCATGGGTTTTACGTTCCGTGTTTCTCTGGGTGGCGGCATGCTCAATCCGGAACCGGATTCTGTCAAGTGGCTCAAAAGGATTTATATTAAAGATTCACTGCTGCAAATTTGCCAAGAAGAAAACAAGAGGCTCAGAGCAGACAGCGTTAGAGCTGCCGATTCAATTTTGTTTGTAAATGTAAAAACCGATGCCTTGCTGGATTCTCTAATAAAATGCAAAGGAGAGGCGCAGAGCAAGGAAGAGCTTAGGCGTTTGGCAGATTCGCTTGCCCGTGCGCACATTGCAGAGCAGGAACGCTTGCGCATTGCCGCATTAGAAAAGGCACGTAATGATTCTCTGGAAAGAGCCGCAAAACTTGAAGCAGAGCGTGCAAGCCGCTTAATGGACTTCCGCAAAAAGCTTTCTGTAATAGCTAACGGACTCGACAACTACAGCGTAACGCAAACAACGCCAAGCAAGCAGGCTCGGGAAAAACTTGATGTTGCCGCAGAGCTAATGCGCGATTATCCGGACTTAAGGCTGCGCATAATAGGCCACACCTGCGACATGGGAACCAACGAAGCCAATGTGCGCTTTGGCACACAAAGAGCAGAGAGTGCTCGCAACTATATGGTAAACCAGAAAGGCTTAAGTGCTTCTCGCTTTGAAGTGAAGAGCAGGGCAGAGCTGGAGCCTATAGTTCCGAACATAAACGAAGCTTCGAGGCGCAAAAATCGTCGCATACAACTGGAAATAATAGAAGGTGCCGATGAGGTCCGCACACAAATGGAGGCTAAATAATGACACGCAAACTTACATTAAGTGGAGAATTAAACTCTCCACTCTCCACTCTCCACTCTCAACTCAGAATTGCTTTATGCATAATAGCACTCCTGGCTGCTTCCTCTTTCGCAACTCAAGCTCGCATAGAATCAATGGGTAAACGTCCTGCGTTCTTTCTAGACGATATAACAATGTTCACAAACCCGGCGAACGCAACTTTTTATTCCAGTGCATTGATGGGCGAACTGGGTTTCTATTCGCAGAACTCTCTAGGCACAAGCGACATAGGCAATCTCGGCACAAATGTAAAAGATCCGTTTTCGCCTTGGTTCGGCGCATTGTTCCGCTATGGTCTTCACGATGAAGGTTTGCGCGATCCGCAAATAACAATCGGCGGCTTCTTCGGTTACGACCACTGGGAATTCACTCGCTTTGTTCCCCGTGAAGTAATTGTTGGCGGCGAAACCTACAGAATCCCTAACTCCGTGACAAACTTCGACGGTTTTCTTGCCGGCACCATGCTCGATGGCTCTGCCGTTGGTACGCATATATATGTAGCCGTTCAAGACGGCAAACAGGATGTCAACGCAGCCGGCACCACTGAAGGCGAGCTTACGAAAAATGCTCACGTATCAATACTGGCTATGGATTACGGTGCGAACTTTCTCGTAACAAACACTTCTTCCGTGGAACTCTCTTTTGGCATAGCTCGCATTCAATACGGCCCAAGCCGTAAAGGCTTCCTGGATCCGGGCTTGTTCTCGTTCTATTCCAACGGTCGTTTATTTTTGGAAACGGAACTCTTGAATGGCCAATATATAGTAGGCTATAAAATAGCAGACATGAAAGTTCCTAGTTGGGAAGAAATGACCTACAATCTGAACACCGGTGTAAACGTAATGATACCTCGTGGTCTTTTTTGGTTAGGCATAGACGCCGTGCGCATAAAGGAAACCGTTGGCTCATGGGAGAAACGTGAAGATCGAGATGAAAACGACAGAGTTGTAAATTCTTGGCGCATTTACAGGGAACCCGGTTCCAGAGAAGTTATAACAGAAGACAGAAGCGATGCCATAGGCGGAATAATAAGCTTCGGCATAGAACGCAATGTGTTCAGAGACTGGATAATTATTCGCACCGGCGGTCAAAAGAGCCTCTTTTACAAGAAGTGCGTCAAAAACAGCGCACCCGATGTTAAATCCGCTATATGTCCGGCTCCCCTTGGTCGCATAGGCGGCGGCAACTACTGGGAAACTAACCCTGGTGGTGATGGCTCTTTGGGAGATCATCTTGGCCTTGGCCTTGGCTTTAACATGGATAACAAGTTAAAAATAGACGTAACAATTGCAGAAGATGCTTTTTTTCGCAATCCTTTTACTCCAAACGGTAGCATAGGTCGTTTTATTAGCCGAGTTTCAGCTTTATACAGGTTTTAATTTTCTATATTGGTGCATATTATGGAAACAGATAATGACATTCTAGCAGAGTACGTAGAAGAGTCCCGTGAACATCTCAGTCGCATGGAAACTCTCTTCGTTAGCATCCAAAAAACCGGCGATGTGCCACCAGGCACTATCAACGATTTATTTCGTGCTATCCACACAATTAAAGGTTCTGCCGGATTTCTTGGCTTAACTAGTATTGGAACCCTCACTCACGCAATGGAAAGCCTTTTAGACTCTCTGCGTGAAAATCGTTTAAAAATGACCCAGCCTATAGCTGAGGCTCTTGTAGAAGGAAACGACATTTTAAACGAAATGTTCGATGACGTGAACAAAAGCAACAGCATGAACGTAAACGATTTGGTTGTGTTGTTAAAGAACTTGAACACTTCGCCACCGGGCGAATCCGTAGCAACGGCCCCTGTTAATGCCGCCGCTCCTGCAGCAGTGGCTCCTGCGCCTGCAGCTCCTGCAGCTGCAGCAGAACAGCGGTCAGTGTCTGATGTTCTATCTCAATTCCCAGAATTAGCAGAATTCGTAACCCCGGAGCAAAAGTCCGCAATGAACGCACCAGCACCAACCGCTGCGGCTCCAGTAGCCGCTCCCGCCGCACCGGCACCAGTTGCCGCTGCTCCAGCACCTGCAGCTGCACATCCTGCGCCTGCTTTACACGATGCGCCGTCAGCAGCCTTGCATGGAGGCTCGTCGGAAAAGCACGAAGAGTTCCTCCGTATACGAGTCGATATTCTCGATCGTTTAATGATGCTTGCAGGCGAGCTTGTGCTTGTCCGCAACCAGCAGCTCATGCACTCTGAACAAGCCGATCCCACGCTTCGCAGCATAACTCAAAGCTTGGATTCCGTTACAACAGAACTTCAGGAAACAATTATGCGTACCCGAATGCAGCCGATAGGTACTGTGTTCTCTCGCTTTTCCAGAATGGTTCGCGATCTTTCCCGCAAGCTTGGCAAAACTATAGACTTTGTAACCGAAGGTGATGAAGTAGAACTCGATAAAAACATTTTGGAAGCAATTGGCGATCCTCTCACTCATCTTGTTCGCAATGCTTGCGATCACGGTGTTGAAAAAGACGAAATACGCAAAGAAGAAGGCAAAACGGAGCCGGGCAGAGTTGTTCTCTCCGCATATCACGAGAGTGGCCAAATTCACGTTGACATCAAAGACAACGGAAAAGGTTTAAACCGCGAACTGATTCGCCGCAAAGTTTTGGATAAGAAATTAAAAACAGAAGACGAACTCGCAAGAATGACCGATCAAGATTTAATCAACCTCGTGTTCTTGCCAGGTTTCTCAACAGCTTCAGTAATAACCGATGTTTCAGGCCGTGGCGTTGGAATGGACGTTGTTAAAACCGGCGTTGAAAAATTCGGCGGTTCTGTTTTCATATCTTCTATCGAAGGTCAAGGCTCAACAGTAAAACTGCGCTTGCCGTTAACGCTTGCAATTATTCCGTCTCTCATTGTGCAGAGCGGCGAAGAACGTTTCGCAATTCCGCAGGTGAACTTGGAAGAACTCGTTTGCCTTTACGACAAAGATTCTTTCACTCGCATAGAATGTGCCGGCGCACGAGAAGTGTTCCGCCTTCGTGACACGTTGCTCCCTATGGTTCGCTTGCGTGAATCACTTGCTCGTGAAAGAATATTCGACGAAGACGCTCTCTCCGAAGTCACAGAGCAAAACTCCGAAGCTCGCAAAGAGCTTGCAACCAAGTATAAAGAAGCCGAAGAATCCGGCCACCCGATTCACTGCTCGGTTAACTTTGCCGTTCTGCGTGCAGGTAACTTGCGTTTTGGTTTAATTATAGACCGCATTCACGGCAGCGAAGAAATTGTTGTTAAGCCAATGCACAGAGCAGTCAAAAGCATTTCGCTTTACTCCGGCGCAACTGTGCTGGGCGATGGTAAAGTGGCCATGATTTTAGATGCAATGGGCCTTGCTCGCCACTACAATGTTCGTGACGTAAACGGCGGCAAAGACACCGACGATAACAAAAAAATGTCCGCAGTCGAAGACGGTGCCGAGCTTCGCTCGCTTCTGCTCTTCTCAAACGGAGGCAACGAGCAATTCGGCGTGTCCATGCAAGATGTAAAGCGTGTGGAAGCAATCAGCACATTGAACATAGAGCGTGTAGGCAGCCAGGAATACATAACTCTCGATGGCATTTCAACACGTGTTGTTCGCTTGGAAGACGGTCTCAACGTTCAGAGTGGTTCTCAACCGGAAAATATGTTCCTGTTAATTCCGCAAAACGCTCGCAAGCCCTATGGCTTGCTCGTAGAAAAACTGATAGACAGCGGTCACTACGAAGTTAAGCTGAACAAAGAAAGCTATCAAGCCGAAGGCGTAGAAGGCACGGCTTTAATAAAAAAGAAAATGACGGTTCTAGTAAACCTTGAGCAGCTTATGCACTTGGTTGACGGCATGTGGTACGGAGGTCAAGCATGAACTACGAAGAAACAGAACAAGACTTAAGCTCTACCATGCAAATGTGCACATTTCGCATGGCGAACCGCTTGTTTGGTGTTAACATCCTTGATGTTAAGGAAGTTAATGAAAACACCAACATAACTCCAATTTATCATGCTCCGCCTGATATTTGCGGTTATATAAACATTCGTGGCCAAATTCTTTTAGTGGTTAATCTGCGTGAAACATTTGGTTTCGACCAGAGCAACAGAACAAACCGTGCAAGCGGCGGAAAGGTTGTTGTGTTCAAACACAATGTAGATGAACCGTTCGGCATTTTAGTAGATGAAGTGTGCGATGTTATTTCCGTGGCTCAGAGCCGCATAGTTGATCGCCGTGCAAGCGGTGGTAACGTATCTCAGGAAATCAAAGAACTGCGTCGTTCCAAAGAAGGCATAGTTGTTGGCGTTTGCCCACTTGATGCCGAACTTCTTTTGGTTCTCAACGCAAGGCACATTCTGGCAAAACCTGCAGAAAAATCTTCTGCTGAGAAAAAGTAAAAAAGCCTAAATAATGGCTAAAATCATCGCAATTTGCAATCAAAAGGGCGGCGTGGGTAAAACCACCACCGCTGTTAATTTATCTGCTTGCCTTGCGGTTCTCGAAAAAAAAACACTTATCATAGACATAGACCCTCAAGCAAACTCCAGCCAGAGTTTGGGCATAAACGAAGTTCAGGAAGAAGACATTTACGAAGCTCTTGTTCTTGCAGAGAATCCGGAGCTTTTAACAGAAAATCGTCTTTCCGGCATAATAAAACCGCTGAACCCGGATTACAAACTGGATTTTTTAAAAATACTGCCTTCAAGCCCTGGCCTTGCAAAACTTGAAATAGAACTAGTGAATGTCCAAAACCGTGAAACTCGTTTGCGTACGCTCATAAAAGCAATTCAGCGTGACTCTTATGATTACATAATAATTGATGCTCCGCCAAGCCTTAACCTGCTAACCATAAACACACTGGCCGCAGCAGATAGCGTTATGATTCCCGTGCAAAGCGAGTATTTTTCCATGCAGGGTGTGGCAGAGCTTTTAAATTCCATAGAAATTGCTAAAACAAACTTGAATCGTGACTTGAAAATAGAAGGTGCTGTTTTAACCATGTACGATTCTAGAAACACCCTTGCAAAACAGGTTACTGAAGAAATTCGCAAAAATTTTCCGGGGCGTGTGTTTAACACAGTGATTCCCCGCAATGTTAAATTGGCCGAAGCGCCGTCGCATGGCAAACCAGTTTTGCTCTACGATATTCAGAGCGCAGGCAGCCAAGCTTATATGAAGCTAACCGAGGAACTTTTAAATGGGTAAAAAATCTACAGGTCTCGGGCGAGGAATGGGCGAAATAATTCGTGACCACTCAGTTGACATAAGCAAATTCGGCGTAGAAGCAGAAAACTACGCCGGCATGGTTTCTCTTGATATCATCGATCCTAACCCGTTTCAGCCGAGAAAAAAATTTGATCAGGAAGTTTTACTGGAACTTTCAGAAAGCATAAAGCAACACGGACTTTTGCAACCGGTTCTTTTGCGCAAAAAAGAAGGCCGTTTCCAAATTATAAGCGGTGAACGCCGTGTGAGAGCATCTCGCCTTGCAGGCTTGCAGCAAATAGAAGCTCGTGTTTTCGATTTGCTCTCCGACAAAACAATGGCAGAGTGGGCGCTAATCGAAAACATCCAGCGAGAAGATTTAGACCCTATAGAAATAGCTTTTTCTTACCAGCAGCTCTTGAACCTCCATGGTTACACTCACGATGATCTTGCAGACAGTCTTGGCAAATCCCGTGCTTCAATAACAAATTCGCTCAGACTTTTGCGTTTGCCTTCTGTTGTGCAGCAATGGATTCAAGAAGGCAAACTCTCAGCCGGAACGGCTCGCTCATTGCTGTCACCAAATGTAGCCGATCCTGAAAAACTGGCGAGAAAAATCATAGAGCAGGGTTTATCTACCAGAGATGCCGAAAGTCTCGTTGGAACGCAAAATTCCGACCCTGCAGTAAAAAACGCCAAAACTCCCGCTCACGCAAACCAAGATGTCGCATTAAATTCAGATATGCGGCATTTTCTGGATTTTTTGCAAAGTGCGCTCGGAGTGCAAATCACTTGCAAACCTTCGAAAATAAATTCAAAGTCAGGTAGTTTAATAATAAATTATTCTTCTACCGATGATTTAACCCGAATCCAAAACATCGTGAGAACCGGAACATTATGAAAACGCTCTACACCATACAAATATTTCCGGAAGGTTCTTCCAAAATACGTTCCTACCAGATAAAAAGAATCTGGATAAAGCTTTTTGCTTGGCTTATATGCCTTGTGGCAATCTTAATAGGCGTGTGTATATGGAAGTTTGCCGAGATAGATATGCGCCTTGCAAATTACTGGGGCTTGAAAGCTGAGAACGAGAGGCTCTTGAATCAGCATAGCGAATACGCATCTGCTTTTGCCGAGCTGGATTCTATTTATGCAATAGAGTTTCAAATTCAGAACATTCTGGGTACGTATTTTGAAGATGACTCGGTAAAAATCCGTTCCGTTTTAGAGAGAAACAATTTTATGAAAGTTTCTGCAAAAAGCATGGGAACCGAGCGTGATTTGGAACTGGCCATGAACAAGCAAAACCTGGAAGTATTTCCGAACATGCTACCTGTTATGGGAGCAGTAAGCCGTGGCTATTCGGATGAGCATAAAGCTGTGGATTTTGTTGCCGCTCTCGATGAACCCGTATTTGCAACGGCTGTGGGCAAAGTAATTTTCGCAGGCAACCGTGGCGATCGCGGCATAGTGGTGGAAATAGACCACGGTGGCGGTATAGTTACCGTTTACTCTCACCTGTCACGCTTTTCCATAAAAAACGGTTCCACCGTGAAAAAAGGCGAGAACATAGGTTTCGTAGGCAACACCGGTAACTCCAGCAGCGCTCACCTGCACTACGAAATTTTATTCAACGGAAAGCCTGTCAATCCGGAAAAATATTTTTAATCGTGTTTCTTGCTAACACCCTATGCAAGCACGCAATCAATATTTTCCCGCTCTTGACACTTTGAGGCTTTTAGCCTCCATAAACATTGTTTTGCACCATTTTTCAACTTCATCGTTGCTTTCTTATGCTAAAGGAACGGTTTTTCAACCTGTAATAGAAGGGCCGGTTTTTAATGCAAGCATGTTTTTCATTTTGAGCGGGTTTATTTATTCAATAATTTTTAGCAATGAAGGGCGGCATCCCAAATTCAAGTCTTTTATGAAAGAACGCTTTAGGCGGCTTTACCCGTTGCATATAATTTGCACCTTGATTATTTTTGCGATAGTGTTTTACAGAACAAGCAATTTGGACAACACCGCTTATGCAATAAAAACTCTTGCATTGCACGCTTCTTTGCTTTGGGCTTTTGTTCCGAAACTCGGCCATTGGCTAAATCAGCCTTCCTGGACACTTTCGGTTTTCTTTTTGTGCTACGCTCTAACCCCTGCGTTTTCAAGGTTTTTGAACAGGCAAAATAAAAACTTCACGCTTTGGATAATGTTTTTTGCTACCTGGGGGGTACTGGTTTTGGCACTTCTTTACTTTAAGCAATTGCCGAATGTGTTCAGAGGCATAGAGTTCTTTAGCGGAATGTTGCTCGGAAAGTGTTTTCAAAGAAATGCCATTCCTTTGCCTAAAGCAGCTTGGCTAAACGATTTGCTTTTGCTTTTAACAGCTGCATTGCTATACATAAACGCAGACTTTTTCAGGTCTGTGAATGCAGGGTTTTACCATCACATAGTTTCGCCGCTTTTGTATTGCCTGTTTTTGCTTTTGCTTGCAAACAACAAAGGTTTTATAGTTCGCATTTTTTCTATTTCCTGGTTGCGCGCCATTGGAAAAGCAAGTTTTTACACCTACCTTCTGCACGGCGTTGCAATAGAGTTGCTGCACCTTTATTTGGATAAAGTTCTGCATTGGGAAAAGAACATCTTTAACAACCCCACAGCAACGTTTGCGATTATGTTTGCGCTCTACGGAGGTTGTGCTGTTTATAATAAACTTCAGGCAAAAAAATGAGAAAGCATTTTTTTGATTATTTTATAATGATCGCCACCCAACTGTGAGCGAATTTTATCCAAATCTTTCAGCGGAACCCACATTGCTTCGGAAGCATCATCTGCGGCACGCACTTTCGGAAGCTCAGGCAATTGCAAATCGAAAAGGAATGTATGAGAAATCATTCTGCCGCGAGGTTCTCTTCTAGGATCATCGAAAACCTGGCAGTCTTTAATGCTTTTGTCAAGTTCCGCATAGTCAACATCAATTCCGGTTTCTTCAATGAGTTCTCTTATGGCGCAATGCTTGAGAGGCTCGTTTTGGTCTAAAAAGCCGCCGGCCATAGCAAAGAGTCCCTTGCCCGGAAAAGCACCTCTCTTTATAAGCAGAATATGTTCTTTGCAAATAACCAAAGCATCGCCTGCCACAAAAATCGGAGGGTATGGTGTTGAAGCCCACTCTTTTTTGTATTCTTCAACAAGTTTGTATTCTTCTTTTTGATTTTTTGCCCAGCTTTCCCTATCTTTGTTTTTTAAATAACTGTAAACAGCTTGAGGAATTTTATCCTGTTCGGTTAAGGTTCCGCCAAGCCATTTTTTGCGAATTTCAGTAGATGAAAGCCCGTTTTCCAAAAGCGGCATTTCCACAAATTTCCATTCGGGAAACAAATCCAGATAGTAGGAAGTTTTGTCTTTTTTATGCCCGATTATACCAATAGCACATTCCTTAGTCCTCGCTTGCCCCAAACACTTGACACTAGCCGTATTAACTTCTTGCACCCATTCGGCGTGGTTGTAATTGGAATCGTAAATGGGAATGAAGATTATTTTTTCCAGTTCTTTTGGGGTTAGGGAAATTTTCAGCATTTCCAGCCTTTCTTCTGTTGTGAATGGATTGCGCAAACTGCGGCAAGTTTCGTGCGAGCCAATGAAAAGCAAAAGCTTTTCCGTTTGCTCCAGAGCTTTGCGAATAGTTGCGAAATGCCCATTGTGCGGAGGCTGAAAACGACCTATGTAAATCAGAGCGGAGAACATAAATTCCTCTTTTGTGTAAAAGTAGAATTTTTTTTGTATATTAACTAATAGGAGAGCTTGTTGCGGCGGCTTGGGTAGAACTTGTTTTTACTCGGTTTACTTTACCTTCAAGCTCTCCTATTTCCATTAATTCTATGCTATAGATTCTTTTTCCGTGCTCAACAGATTCCTTTACAGTTATAAATGCCACATTATTTCCGAATAATGGAGCTACAAATCTATGCATAGCCTTAATATTTGGGTCATTATCTCTATCTGTATGAGTTAAAATTTTACTTGAATTTTTAAACAAGTTGTCTATATTGGCGGCAGCAGCAAAATGTTGCGATGCTGTAAACCCGTTTTTAATAGAAATTCCAACAGATTTTCCTGACACCAATTTATTCACGTTGTTTGAACTTAATCTAACTTCTACTCCGTCTTTATTTTTTATTAAGTTACTGACTAACAATTTCAGTCTTTTTTGGGCATTTTCTCTATTTGCAATAATACCTTTATTGAATCCCTTTTCGTAATCTGTTGCTTTTTCTTCCTCAATAGATTTTTTAGCAGCCGCTTCTGTAAGCTCGCTTTTTGAAATAGCAATGTCCTTTAGCATAACGCCTCCTCGATAGTTATAGCTGGATCTAAAAAAGACTTTAGGTTAAAGGGCTCGAATTCAAAAAAATATTCCCTAAAGCATGGGATAATATAGCAAACTTCCAACCAGCCAGCCGTCTTCAAAATCAAAAAGAAACCCCGGATGCATAAGAATATGCTTTTCCCTCAAAAGCCTTAAACAAAGCTCCTCATCGTCTGCGCCCGGAAAATAAAAACTCTGATACCATCCGCCGGCAGAAGGAATAATTTGCGCACCAATCTTTGAAAAATAATCGCACATAGCAGTTTGATTTTCTTTTATTCTCTCAATGACTTTCTGTTGAAATTCCGTAGCTCTTGGCAAAACCCTAGCGCACAACTCCTGACTCAAATACGAACAATTCAACTGCGAATCTAAAACATACTCCAAACAATTACGAACATAATCGGAAGCACAAGCGTGTATCCACCCAACTTTAACATAAGGAAGCCCCACAGACTTGCTAAGACCGTCTAGGAAGAAAACGGGAGTTGAGAGTGGAGAGTGGAGAGTGGAGAGTGGAGAATGATTCTTTAATTTATACGCACAAAATACTTCGTCTATCACAAGTGCCAAATTCCGCCTTTCGCAAAAAGACAAAATTCTTTCCCATTCCTGCGCAGTTGGAAAGTGCCCTGTTGGGTTGTGCGGAGCTATCAGCAGGAGAATCTTTGTGTTCGGTGGCGCAGACTCTAACGAATCCAAATCTATTTCCCAACAGTTATCGGCAGGTTTTAAAAAATACGGATGCGTGTTTAGTTCCGCAAGTTCTGCGAGGGTGTCTATTAACGGATATCCTGGAACGGGTGTTAAAATACAATCGCCTTTTTTGCAAAGCACTTGAAAAAGCGCAGAATAAGACTCTGAAGAACTTGAAGTTACGAAAATGTTTTCACAACCACTAGCCACTAGCCACTTGCCACTCGCTTTCTTTTCACAATATTCCACAATAGCTTGCCTTGCTTTTATTTGTCCGCAGGCATCGGGTGTTTTAAGCTGCCATTCCTTGTTTTCTGCTAAATAACGCAGGTCTTCGGAAATGTCAAAAGTTATGCCGGCTTGCATTGGAGAAGAAATTGTTAAATCAAGGATTTCTTTTTTTGCAGAGCGCAGTTCGCTTAAAATGCTGCGTTTTTTTTGTTCAAAAGGAGAAAGGGAAAAATCTATTTTCACGCCTTTCCAATGCCTATGAATTCAAAGCCTATTTTTTTGAGTTGCTCGCCGTCTAAAATATTGCGACCGTCGAAAATCAGGGCCGGTTTGCTCATGGAATTGTAAATGCGTTGCCAATCAAGTGTTGCATATTGCTTCCATTCGGTGCAAAGCAAAACAGCGTGCGCATCTTTTGCGGCTTCGTAAGGATCTTCGGAGAATTGCACGTTGTCTATAACATCGTTTAAGTCTCGCTTGGCATCGGCAAGCGCTTTGTAATCGGTTATTACCGGCTTTGCGTGTTCGTCTAAAAGTTCTCTCACAACCATGTGAGCCGGGCTTTCCCGAGTGTCGTTGGTGTCTGCTTTGAACGCAAAGCCAAACACTGCGATTTTTTTATTTGCTATTGTGTTGAACATGGAGCGCAAAACTCTTTTTACGGAGCGTGTTGTTTGCCATTCGTTTATTTTTATAACATTTTCCCAGTAAGTCGCAACCTCCGGCAAGCCGTAATGTTCGCACAGGTAAACCAAATTCAGAATGTCTTTTTTAAAGCAGGAACCTCCAAAACCTATGGAAGCCTTTAAAAATTTTGAGCCTATGCGGGAATCTTTTCCTATAGCATTTGCAATTTCGTCAACATTTGCGCCTGTTTTTTCGCAGAGCGCACTAAGGCTGTTTATGCTGGAAATTCTCTGCGCCAAGAATGCGTTTGCTGCAAGTTTTGAAAGTTCGGAACTCCACAAATTCGTGGTGATTATGCGTTCTCTCGGAACCCAGTTTGCGTAAATTTTTGCAATTTCTTCTACGGCAGCACGGCCTTCTTCGCTCTGGTGGCCGCCTATTAAAACTCTGTCCGGGTTTTCCAAATCGGTTACTGCAGTTCCTTCTGCCAGGAATTCGGGATTGCTCACAATTTGGAAACTGATGCCCTTGCCGCTATTGTTAAGGATGCGCTCCATAGATTCTGCTGTTCGCACAGGCAAGGTGCTTTTCTCAACAACTATTTTTCCTTTGTCGCTTGCGGCTAGAATGTTTCTTGCTGTTTTTTCAATGTATTGCAAATCGGATGCTTTGCCTGCGCCAAAACCAAAAGTTTTTGTCGGGGTGTTCACGCTAACGAAAATAATGTCGGCTTCATTTATGCTTGCGTCTATGTCTGTTCCGAAAAACAGGTTTTTTCCCCTTACGCTTTCTACGATTTCTGTTAAGCCTGGCTCATAAACCGGAAGGTTGTTACTGTTCCACGCCGCTATGCGAGCCTCGTTTATATCCACGATTTTCACCTGGTATTGTGGGCATTTTTTCGCAATAATAGCCATTGTAGGGCCGCCGACATAACCGGCTCCTATGCATAAAATTTTCTTTTCAAAACTCATTTAGGTAATGTAGAAAATTCCCTTCTTTCGCTCAAAGCTCACTTTACCCAACCTAAACCTGAAAGATGCGTTTTTTTGCAACTTCTCATAAAGTTTTTGGTCTTCGCTTGTTTCTTCCCATTTTATGCTTTTGCTTCCGAGCCACAACCTGAAAAGCTCGCCGTAGCCCGGAACCGGAGGCAAATAAAAATGCTTTAAGCACAAAGATTTTTCTACAGGCAAAGAAACTATAAAAGGATTAAAATATGAATTCAGAATTTTAATGAGTTTCGGATAAACTTTTTGAGAAAGCTCGGCTATGTGCGCAAGGCTATCTATTGTGCCGGGGCATTCGTTTTCAATTTTCGGCAAAACCTGCAAACGAACCTTGTTTCTGAAATGGCTTGTGTTTTTGTTTGTGGAGTCTTCACGCCATTCAACATTGTTTTGCCGTGCATATTCGAGCAAGTCCTGCTTTGTGAATTTCAGCATAGGGCGAATAACATTGTCTTCTCGCTCCGGCAAAATCCCTCTAAGCCCCTTTAAGCCGGTGCTTCTTGCCATGCGTAAAAACACGGTTTCGGCTTGGTCGTTTTTATGATGCGCTGTTGCCAAAAAATCCAAATTCAATTTTTTCTTTAATTCAAAAAGCGCATCGTAGCGAGCTTTTCTTGCAATAGCTTCAAAGTTGTTTTTTCCTTCAAAAATTTTTGTGTCTATGAACAATTCGTAAAAAGCTATGCCGTATTCTTCGCATTTTTTTCTAATCAATTCCGCATCTTCGTTTGAATCTTGTCTTATTCCGTGGTTCACGTATGCGCAACATGTGTCGTTGTAGGGGCAGCTATGGATGACCTTATGCAACATGCACATGCTGTCCAAGCCGCCGGAAATTGCCAATAGAATAGAATTGCTCACGTTTCTAGTCGTTCTTATTGTTTTTGCTCATATCGTAGTAAATTCCGGAAGCTAAATTTCCTTCTACTTTTATTTTGCTGACTTGCGTTGAGTCAAACATTATTAAAATGGATTTTCCGCTGGATTCGTTTTTTCCATCGAGTTTTCTGTTTGTGCTTATGTAGAACAAAGTGCTGTTTGCGTTGCCTTGCACTTCTGCGAGTTTCATTTGCCCGGCGTTAAAAGATATGTCAAGTCTGTCGCCGTTCATTTTGTTTACATAGTCCGGCAAGTCCACTTCGTAGAACAAGCCCTTTGCGTTGACATTTACGTAAAGATTTTGCGCTTTGTTGTTTTTTACCGCTAAAAAAAGAGTGTCCCCGAAAACTTCGGAATGTTGTGCCGGCGTTTTTCCCCTTGCAGCCGTTGTTTGGGTGCCGTGCGCATTTTCAATTACCAAAATGGATTCCACTTCATTGTTTTGCAACTTCACAAACATGGAATCTCCGCTAACAACATAGTCGCTCATGCGGCATATCGGTTTTCCCTTCAGCGTTAAAAAGCCTTCTTTCTGGTTGTAAAAACTTGTATCTCCGGTTATTAGAACATCTCTTTTTGTTATTACAACGGAATCTGCGGCAATGGCTATTTGTTCGCGCTGGTCGTAGGTCATTGTTTTGGAACGAATTGCAATTGTGTCTAATTTTCCCTTGTCTGTGAAATAGTAATGAGCAAGTGGTTTGTCCGGAATTTCCAGAAATTCCGTGTTGCGATTGTAAATTATTTTTTCCCCGAAAAAAGCGCCTTTGTTCTCAGAATCACGTGCTTCCGCATTTCCTTCGGCAATGGCAAGGTTGTCTTTTCGAGTGTATTGGCCTCTAATGGCTTTTATGTTTCCGCTCGGATAACGAAAATCAAAACCGCCATCGCTGAAAACGGCATCCGTGGTTCTGTCCCAGCGAGCACGTTCTGCCCTGAACTCAACGGAATCGTGCTTAAACCTTACATTGCCCTGCAAAAACAAATGCCCGGCTTTTCGCATGGCTGCAAGAGAATCTGCGTGTTCCATAACAAGCGGCATTGTGCCCTTTTCAATGCGGGCAGTCGGCAAATGCTTTGTTTGGGCAAATGCGGTAACAAACATTAAAAGAACCGGCACTATTATGAACACAGCCACCCCACCGTATCTTCCAGCCTTTTAAACTTTATTATTTCAATGCCTTTGATAACGGGGATTTTACCGCTTGCAGGCACTGCTATTTTTTCAAAACCCAAACGATGCGCTTCTTTTATTCTCAAATCCAGCGAGCTAACCGTGCGAATTTCGCCGGAAAGGCCAAGCTCGCCTATAACAATGCTTCGAGGCGGCAAACTCACATTTAAGGCGTTGCTCACAATGGCGCACGCAACGGATAAATCAACGCCGGGATCGTCTAACTTAAGGCCGCCCGCAACGGAAACGAACACATCGGAATTGCTTATTTGCAGTTTTGCAAACCGCTCCAAAAGCGCCAGTATGATTGTGAGTTTTTTTTGCTCAACGCCTGCGGAAACCCTTTGCGGCATGGCATAGCTGCTTTTGCCAACCAAAGCCTGTATTTCAAACAGCAATGCCCGGCTGCCTTCTATGGTGCAGCTAACTGCGCTTCCGGGCGAAAGTTCGCCTTCTTGCAAAAACACTCTCGACGGGTTTTGCACAGGAATAAGCCCAAGCGATGTCATTTCAAAAACACCTATTTCATCTGTTGCTCCGAATCGATTTTTTACTGTTCTCAAAATTCTGTATTGCCCTTTTTTGTCGCCTTCAAAATATGCAACCGTGTCTACCATGTGCTCAAGAATTCGGGGGCCTGCTATTTGCCCGTCTTTTGTAACGTGGCCAACGAGTATGGTAACGGTTGCGCTGCTTTTTGCATAAATCATCAGCTTAAGCGCACATTCTCGGAGCTGAGAAACGCTACCCGGCGTGCCGGGAAGCTCCTCGCTATACATGGTTTGAATGGAGTCTATAACCATTACCTGCGGTTTTATTTGCGCTGCGCATTCAAGAATTTTGTTGAGCGAAGTTTCGCAGAGCAAAAGCATATCTCCGCCTGCCGCACCAAGTCTTTCTGCTCTTAGCTTAACTTGTGCTGCGCTTTCTTCTCCGCTAACATAAAGCGTTTTGCAGCCGGCAGCAGCTATTGTGGAAAGAGTTTGCAAAACCAGCGTTGATTTTCCAATGCCTGGGTCGCCACCTATCAGAACCAGCGAGCCGGGTGCCATTCCGCCGCCAAGCGTTCTGTCGAATTCCGGGTTTGCCGTGGATAGCCGTTTTGTGTGCGCAGTTGGCACCTGTGATATGGGTGTTGGTTTGGAGCTGTTGCCTTGCGGCATTGATTTTGCGCTAATGCCTCTGCCGCTTTCGATTTCCTGTTCAAAAAGCGAACTCCACGCACCGCAAGCAGGGCATTTCCCAGCCCATTTGGAGAATTTCTCTCCGCATTCCTTGCAAACATACTCAACACTGCTTTTTAATGGCATAAGAGGAAGATAGTAATCTCTTAGCTATTTTATACATGTAATTTTGGCTAAATTTGCGCATTTTCGCCGAAAGATAAGAAAAGTTGAATAAAAAATGATTTTTTCTGAAAAATTTTTGTATATTTAAACATTGTCCACGGAAAATGTTCGTTTTCCATAGACAACACCCTAACCTTTGGAGAGGAATATGAAAACGTCCTTCATTGCCATAACAGCCGTTGCGTTTGCCGCAACGATATTATCCACCTTAACCCTCAGCTCCTGCAGCGCAGCTGAGGATGCAATCAACAATGCCGCTAGCAGAACAGAAGACTGCAACGGAGTAGAGTATAACCCAGCCAAATACAAGTGCGTAGATGGCGTTGTAAAGCTAAAAGGCGACAATGAAGCCCCTGGCGGCACTGCAGCCGGCGCTAGCGGCCATTGCCAAATTGGCGGCAAGCTCGGTTACTGCCAATGGCCCGAAGGCTGTTACCCAATGGATAAGGATTTCCAAGAGAAACCATGTGAAGATATACTTGAAAACTGTAGAATGTACGGAATGGTATTCACGGGCGTTAACACATCTGTTATAACCGAAAGCAACGGCTTTGGCGATAATATTAAGTGTGCAAGCAACGGAGGCACGGCAGTTCCAACAAAAGCAAATGATGCCAATGAACTAGGCCGTTGCTACGAAGGTAATCAAATAGCTTTTTGCCAGTGGCCAACAGGCTGCCACGATATAAATAACTTTTCTTATGGCGATGATTATGATAATAGAGGACCCTGCTCAACCCAAATTAACAACTGTAAGAGTGGTGGACAATTATTTGTTGGCATTGAATTAGGCAAAATAAACGAATTAAACAATTATGGCGCAGGCCAAAACTGCACTACTCTCGGCGGCACGGCAGTTGGCAGCAACAATGGCGGCACAACCCCAAACCCAGGCACAGGCACAGGCACAGGCACAGGCATCACTACAGCCGGTAAAGAGTGTAGAGTTGGTGGTAAGCAAGCTTATTGCCACTATGGTGCTTGGATGAATGATCCAGGTGGTTGTTACGCTATGAATAAATATTCACCGGAAAACGCCGACAAAACTTGTGAAGAAATAATAAACCATTGCACAGAAGATGGTAAAATATATGTAGATGTTGATTCTAATTCAGATGCATTAAACGAAACTAACGGATATGGTAAAGGCGCAAGCTGTATCGACCTTGGCGGAACATTTGTAATGTAAACTAAAAAATTCCTATTCATACCACAGAAGCGGCAGGAGTTCCTGCCGCTTTTTTTTATTCACGCTTTTCTTGCGAAAAAACTATGCGCTCAATACACAGCCATAGTCTTATCCACATCCCGTGCCCACGCATTCAAGCCGTCTTGCAAATTCAAAAGCCTGCCCTTATACCCAGCCTCGCGCAAAGCCCTTATTCCCAAAATGCTGCGCTGCCCAATCTTGCACAGGAACACGGAATCAACGCTTGCGTCCAACTCATCCATGCGCCGCACCAACTGGCCAAGCGGCATAATTTTTGCATTTGGAAATTTCACAATAGCGCGCTCATGCGGTTCGCGAATATCTATGAATTGAATGCTCTCGCCGTTATCCAAACGCTTCTTTAAATCAATGGCGGTAATTGTCTCTATAGGCTCGCTGTCTTGATTCTTTTTCAAGCCGCAAAACTGCTCATAATCAACAAGCTCACGAATAGACGGATTTTTTCCGCACACAGGGCAATTCGGGTCTTTATCCAATTTAAGCTCGCGAAACGCCATGCGCCAAGCATCAAAATGAAGCAAACGCCCAATCAGAGGTTTAGCTCCGCCCACAATAATCTTTATAGTTTCCGCCGCCTGAATGGTCCCGATAATGCCGGGCAAAACTCCCATAACTCCGCCCTCAGCGCACGAAGGCACAAGCCCCGGAGGTGGCGGAGAAGGATAAATACATCTATAGCACGGCCCGTCTTTTGCGCCGAAAACGCTTGACTGCCCTTCAAACTGAAAAACAGAACCGTAAATATTTAGCTTGCCCAAAAATACGCAAGCATCATTGACAAGGTAGCGTGTTTGGAAATTATCCGTTCCGTCTGCCACAATATCGTAATCCGCAATTATGTCCATAGCGTTTTGGCTTGTGAGCATAGTGTTGTGCACAACAACATTGACAAACGGATTTATGCCTTTAATTCTGTCTTTTGCAGAAGCCACCTTTGGCCTGCCTATATCACGAGTGCTATGTATAATTTGTCTCTGCAAATTAGAAGCATCCACATCATCAAAGTCAACCAAGCCGATTGTTCCAACGCCAGCTGCCGAAAGATAAAGTGCAAGCGGAGCTCCCAAACCACCTGTTCCCACAATCAGAACTTTTGCGTTCTTCAGCTTAACCTGCCCTTCAACGCCAATTTCGGGCAGCAACAGATGGCGGCTGTACCTAGCGATTTCCTCATGCGTAAGCTCAGAGTCCATCATATCCCCCTGCGATAGCCGGAATTATCATAACCTCTCCTCCGCTAGCAACCGGAGTGCCAAGCCCCTGCAAACTATTGATGTTTTTTCCGTCGATAAACAGATTTATAAAGTCTCGCAATTCACCGCCTTCTGCAAACAGATGCGTTTTTATATCGGGGTACGCATTTACGAGAGCATTAACTGCCTCGCCTGCGGTGTTGCCTGCAACTTCTACCTCTGCGTTGCGCTCGGTGAAAGCCCTGAGCGCATAAGGAATGAGAACTTTAATCATTGCCGATTCTCCTGTGTGTCATGAGGTGAATGTAGTAATTTGATATGTTTAATATGTATTCGAGCTTGCATAGGCAGGTAGGATGAATAATCAGAAGTAGATATTGGTTGAGTGTTTTTTCTATATTACCTTTTAACATAAAAAAGAGGTTTGTATGTCTCACAACTATTTGTTCACTTCAGAATCTGTTTCGCCGGGCCATCCGGATAAGGTGGCAGACCAGATTTCCGACTCTATATTAGATGCAATGCTTGCGCAAGATCCTAAAAGCAGGGTGGCGTGCGAAACTCTGGTTAGCACCGGGCTTGTTGTCGTTGCCGGAGAAATAACCTCAAATGCAAATGTGGATTACCAAAAAGTAATTAGAGACACCATAAAAGAAATTGGCTACACAGAAGCTGGCATTGGTTTTGATGCCGATAGTTGCGCCGTTATGATAGCTCTGGACAAGCAAAGCCCCGACATTGCGCAGGGCGTTAATGCTTCTGCCGCTATAGGCAAAGACACGGCAGAGCAGGGTGCAGGCGACCAAGGCATGATGTTTGGCTATGCTTCGGATGAAACCGCAGAACTTATGCCGCTGCCCATATTTCTTGCTCACAAGCTAATGGAAAACATAGTTGCTCTTCGCAAAAAAGGAACGTTAAAATGGCTCCGCCCCGATGCAAAAAGCCAGGTTACAGTTGAATACGATAAAAACAACGAGCCTATAAGGGTAGATACCGTTGTTATTTCAACTCAGCATAAACCCGAAGTCAGCCACGCAAAAATTAAAAAAGAAATTATTGAAAAACTCATTAAAAAAACAATACCGGCAAAACTTCTCGATAAAAAAACACGCTATTTGGTTAACCCAACAGGCAAGTTTGTTGTGGGTGGGCCTCACGGCGATAGCGGTTTAACAGGCCGCAAAATAATAGTAGATACCTATGGCGGCATGGGCAGGCACGGTGGCGGCGCATTCAGCGGCAAAGACCCTTCAAAGGTAGATAGATCCGCAGCTTATGCAGCACGTTATGTCGCAAAAAACATTGTTGCGGCACGCCTTGCAAAACGTTGCGAAGTGCAACTGGCTTATGCTATTGGCTACCCGGAACCTGTTTCCGTAAATGTGAATACTTTTGGCACAGGAAAAATCGGCGACCATAAGTTCGAGGCAATAATACGCAAACACTTTGACTTAAAGCCTGCAGGCATAATCAAAACTCTAGATTTGCTGAAACCCGGATACAAAACAACTGCCGAACAAGGCCACTTTGGCCGCAAAGGGCCGCGCTTCACTTGGGAAAAAACCGACAAGGCGGAGGCACTCAGAAAGGAGGCTCTATGCACAAAATAATCTTTTTGCTTCTCTGTGTTTTTGGGTGCGCATTTTCGCAAATGCTCCCCGGAGCAAAAACAGTTGCAGTCCCTATGGCAGATTCATCAGGAAAACCAATCCTTATGGATTTCAATATTAAACTCACCGGCCTAAAAGATGCCAATATGCCGTTTTCGGTGTTCAGCTCCCGGCCTCTGATGGTTTATTATTTCAGTCCGAGTTGCCCGCACTGTGTGAAAAACTACGGAAACATTCAGCAGATAGCAAAAGAGTATGAGCAGCGCGGTTTGGCAAGCATTGCCGTTGCGGTTAGCAACGTCGGCAAAAGAGATATTTTTATGTTTATGGAACAGCAAAAAGCCTCTATTCCGTTTTTCCAAGATTCCGAGCAGGGGTTTGGCAACAAATACGGAGATGGCTATGTGCCGAGGCTCTACATTGTTTCTCCGGATGGAAAAGTTACCCGTTACACAGATACCGGTAGCGAAAACCTGCCCAACATAAAAGTCGATATAGAAAAACTGCTTAAGTGATGCACTCGCAAAATTATTATTCCGAGCTGGCCAAATGCATGGATCCGGCTCTTGTCATTGTTCTTTCCGAGCATCTTGGCCTTGTGGCAGAACGCCCGGATGACTCTTCTCACAGTGAGCACATTTCGCAAAGCGGCGAAGCTTGGCTTTTGGCGTGCGAGGGTTTTTCCGAGCTGGAGAAATCGTTTGCTTGTAAGCTGGAAGAGTGGCGAGTAAAATGGGAAGAACGCTTTAAAACTGAAAACACCGCTCAAATGCTTGCCGAAGGCGTTGAGGAATTGAAAAAAATCAACAATGCAAGAGAGCGTGAACGCCGCACGAAAGACCTTTACCACAGCACTATGCACGGAATGGTTGGCGATGCTCAAAAACACGTTGTAACCCTGAATGCTCGTGCCGAACTTCTGCAGGAAAAAATACGCAAGCTATGGCATAGAAATTGCTCAAGCGATTCATATTCAAAAATACTTCCCAGCTTGGAAAAAGCATTTCAGAATTACGAAGAAACTTTTTTCAGCGGCGTACGGGAATCCATGCCGCAATATTCTTACCAAAAATTTGTTAACGCCACTACTGCAAACTGTGCGATTTTAAATTTCTATTTTTCAACCATATTCGGCTATGTGGCTAAAATGTCTTCGAATTTATGCAAGTTCTATTCCAAAAAATGGACTTTGTATGCAAGAGGCTTTAGCAGCAGGCAAAACAATCTTCCATTAGGTATGCCATGACAATTGCAATCATTGTTCTTCTCGCTCTCATTCTGTTTGTTCTCGTTGCCATATTGGATACTTTAAAAAAGCGTCCGGTGCCGCCGACATTCCCAAAAATAGAACTCCCGAAAATAGAATTTCCTAAAATGGAAATGCCTAAAATAGAGCTTCCTCCAATAGAAATCCCTAAAATAGAAGTTCCAAAAATAGAACTCCCGAAAATAGAGTTTCCTAAAGTTGAAGTTCCAAAAATTGAACTGCCCAAAATAGAGCTTCCGAAAATAGAATTTCCTAAAATTGAAATTCCTCCGGTAGAAATAATAAACGCTGAAGTTTTGCAGGAAATAGTTACGCTAATGCGTGTGAATCAGGCAGAATTCCAAAGCGGTTTGGAAACATTCCACAAAGCCATAGACAAGCTGCTTGCGCAAATTCCAAACGGAGAACGTGAGTTGAATACGCAAAAGGAATTTATGCAAAAGTTCGAAGAAGCCATGCGCAAAGCGCAGGAGAGTGCCGCAGAAGCTATGAACGAAAATTCGCTTCGCTTGCAGGAAATTTTAGCAGAAGTTTTAAACAAAGAAGCAAAATGAGTTTTTACTGCGAATCTCTGGCAAAATCTTTGCAGGAAAAAATCGCCTGTTTCAAAGAAGCTAATTTGCACAAAGAAGCGAGCCTGTTGCAAACAAGGCTAAATTCGCTAAAGAAAGAATCTATTGAAACTTCTGCAACCGCTCAAGAAAAAGCGCAAAACGAATGTGCGTTAACAAAAAGTGCTTGCAAAAACCTGCGAACAAAGCTTTCTGCAGAAACCCGCCGTATTCCGGAGCTGGAAAAACAGTTTATCCTTAAAAATATTGAATCGGCGAAAAATCTTAAAGATGTTGAGCCTTTTCGCATAGCCTATATAGAAAGGTTGCTAAAGGCAAGCCGTGCCTCTCACAGCGAAAAAATTCCGTCTATCGGCACGGAGTTTGGCGCAGGCCCATACAACAACGAAAAAACATTCAATGAGGCTTTGCAGCTAATATATTCTCAAGACCCGCTTTGGATAGAAGATTTAAAAGAGCTGTATTTTTCCATTATGCCTTTGAGTTCTTCTTAAAAATAATCAGCGTTTACTATATTACCCTTATGGAAAAAGAATCTGGACATTTTTTAAATGACAATGCGGTTTTAGCTTTAATTCCTAAACATTCGCCAAGCGTTGTGTATTTGGTTGCGCTTGATTGCAATTGGACGGGGAAAATTCTCAGCGATGGTGAAGAATATTTTGATATTTGGGTGGCGGTTAGCTTTCATGAAAATAAAGACAGGATTTTTATTCACGGCGCACGCTTTAGCAACTGGAACCTTGAATATGAGATGAGTTTTGCGGGCAAGTCGGGAAATACCGGTTTATACAAACTTTCTCTGAAAAATTCGAACGACTTTCCTAATGAGTTTGTGATTAAGCTTGTTCGGGAAAGCGGTGAACATATTTACGATAACAACGATTATCGCAATTATTCCATAGAGCACGGCAAAGGGCGTTTTGCCACGGCAGTTTCGTTTGAAAATCGCGTGTTGTCTTTTGGAAAAATAATCCCTATAAAGGTTACAGACAATGTTTGATGCATTAACGGAATCGTTGGAATCTACGCTGAAAAATTTGCGTGGGCAGGGCAGGCTAACCGAAGAAAATGTGGCTACCTCGCTTAGAGAGGTGCGCCGTGCGTTTCTTGCCGCCGATGTGAATTTCAATGTTACTAGAGATTTTGTTCAAGCGGTTAAGGAAAAGGCTATTGGACAAAATGTTTTAACCTCCGTTAGCCCCGGGCAAATGATTGTGAAAATAATCCACGATGAGCTTGTGGAAATTATGGGTGGGAGCGCACGTGAAGTTCCTTTGACCGGAAAGCCGCCCATTGGCATAATGATGGCCGGTTTGCAAGGTTCGGGAAAAACAACCTTTGCCGGCAAGCTTGCGCTTTATTTTCGCTCAAAAAAGAAACGCAATCCGCTTTTGGTTGCTGCTGACGTTTACAGGCCTGCCGCTATAAAACAATTGCAGGTGCTCGGCAAATCAATAGGAGTTCCTGTTTACGAAGAAGGGCAGGGAAACCCGGTTGAGATAATAAAAAACGGGCATAAATATGCAATGCAAAACGGGCACGATCTTGTTATTTACGATACCGCAGGCCGTTTGCAAATAGATGAAACTCTTATGCAGGAGCTTGAGTTGGCGAAAGCGGCCGTTCAGCCGAGCGAGGTGTTCTTTGTGGCAGATGCCATGATTGGCCAGGAAGCGGTGAATGTTGCGGAGGAATTTTTTAAGCGTTTGAATTTCACAGGGGTGTGCCTTTCCAAAATGGACGGCGATACTCGTGGCGGAGCTGCTCTTTCCATTCGCAAAATAACGGGCGTTCCGGTTTGCTTTGTTGGTCTTGGCGAAAAAGTTTCCGATATAGACATTTTCCACCCCGACAGAATGGCTGGGCGCATTCTGGGCATGGGCGACGTTGTTTCTCTGGTTGAAAAAGCGCAGGCGGCCATAGACGAAAAAGACGTAAACGATTTCCGCAAAAAAATACTCAACAATTCTTTCGATTTAAACGATTTTTTGAAACAGTTGAGAACAATAAAAAAAATTGGCAAATTCAAAGACATATTGTCGCTCATTCCTGGTTTGAACAAATTGCCAATAGACCAGATAAACGAGAAAGAACTTGTTTATGTGGAAGCGGTTTTGAGTTCAATGACCGAAAAGGAACGCAAACAACCCAGCATAATAAACGGCAGCCGCAGGATTCGCATAGCAAAAGGTTCCGGCACAACAGTGCAAAAGGTAAATCAGGTGTTAAAACACTACGACGACATGAAAGCGATGTTCAAAAACATGGGCAGCATGACAAAAAAAATGGGCATTAGCCCGCACACCGGTTCAAATTACACTCCGCCAAAAGACAAGAAGAAAAAGAAAAAGCGGTGAGTTCACTGTTTGCGGTTTCTATTTCTATACCTTCTATTATCCACAAGGGAAGCTACTATTGGAAAAATGGCTATGTGCGCCAAAACTATGCTTAAAATTCCTATAACAGTTACAATGCCAAGGCTTTGAAGGCCTGGATGCGATGAGAAACTCAGGCTTGAAAACGCCGCAATCGGCATAAGATAAGATATAACAACAGTAGCTCCTGTTTTGCGGTAAACAAACGGCAAAGATCCCGTTCCTTCTTCCCAGTAACGCTGCCATAAAAACAGAGAACCATCTATTGAAACTCCGATTAAAAACAATATAGCCCAAATATTATAAAATGTTATTGGAATGTTTAGCAGGCAAAGCAAAGAAAAAAACCATAAAAATCCGCACGCCGGAGATACAATAATTAAGAATATGCGATTTCTGTTTTGCTGGAAAATTAAAAGCCAGAATAAAATAGCCATGCCTCCGAATACCGTGCAGCGGCCAAGCCAGGGCAAACTTAAATTCAGCAGTGCAGCACGGACTATTGGTTCCCCTGTGGTTTTGAGAGGAACTCCGTCTAAAACCGAAATTTCGCTCAAGCTGCGCACAAACCTGCGGCACTCTCTCCCATCGTATATATCAAATTCCGGAAAAATAAAACCGAATTCTCCGAGCGTTCCGTCTTTCCCTAAAAATTTCAATTGGTAGCTTTCCGGTAAATCAGATGTTTTTACAGGTTTTACGTTCCAGTTTTCTATAATTTTATTTACGTTGAGCGAATCATCGCCTTGCAGTTTTTCCACAATTTCCTGAGTTAAATAGGAGCGAATTTCGTTTAATATTCTGAATTTCTTATCTTGGTCTCTGGGCAGCAAGCTCGATAGTGTAACCCAGTTTATGCGAGGGTAGTTATCGCTTACGATTTCTGCGTATTTGGCATTTGGAAAAATGACTATAATTGGCTCGGTATTGTATTCGTTTATATCTCTTAGAATTTTAGAAACAGGCTCGGATGCGTTTGGAAATTCCGTTTTTGAAAAATGATAATCCATTTTTGGAAAAATTCCATTTACCATAAGTGCTGCGGTTAAAATGAGTGTAATCACAATATATTTTTTGCTAACATTTAATGGGCGAGGAGAGAAATCCGAAAGTTGAAAAGTTATTTTTGCGAACAGCTTGAAGTTTCGTTTTTTTTGCAAAATCAGGAGCATGGCAGGAAGCACCGTGTTCACTGCGAGCCAGTCGAACAATATTCCTATTCCTCCGGCAATTCCGAGTTCTCTTATTCCCTGAAGAGGAATGAATGTGAGGCAGAGCAGCATTGACGAGCTTAAAAATGCGCTAACGGCAAACGGTTGCCCAATGCCGAGCATTGTGCTTTCCAGCGCAAGTTTAACCCCAAGCCCTTTTTGGATTTCTTCCGTGTATCTGGAAAGCAAATAGGTTACATTTCTGCATCCAAGAGCCGGCATTATAAGCCCTATCAAAATGGTGAATATGTTTATTCTTCCAAACAATAGAGATATAGCCGCAAATGTCCATAACCTTGTCATTGCAAGGCACAAAACAATCACTAACGACAAGGTTGGTATTTTAAATCCTATTATTACGAATATGGTGAACAATATTCCGGCGGTAATCCATGCGGCAATTTTAAATTCGGATAATATGGTTCTGTTGCTTGCTATGAAATCGTAAATTGTACCGCCGTAAAGAACTTCTATGTTGTTGAGTTTGCTTAGAGAATCTGCATTCATTTTAGTGAAGTTGTACAGTTTTCGCATATCAGGAAGGCTTTGGTTATCGTTTGACGGATAAATCTCAAGCACTCTTATTGTTCCATCGGCATTGCCTCTGAAGTCTTTGAGCCTGTTCAGGTATTTCTGTTCAAGGTCTTCCAATGAAAAATCTTCATCGGATACTTGAGTTTCATCGAGAAGTTCTACTATAAAAGGGTTGAGTTTTCTCTTTTGTTTTGCGGCAAACTTTTTAATCCTTTCATCTATTATTTCCAAGTCCGATAGGTTTATGTATAAAAACTTATGTTCTCTGTAAAAATCTGCTTCTGTACCGTATTCTGCCAGATTAACCAAAGAGCTTTGCTGCAAAATTTTTGCAAGCTCGGATATAAAATTTGCATTAGCTGTGCTGTCATGTGATTTAGACACAAGAACCAGGGTTTGCCAACCGCCGAATTTTTTGCGCACTTGATCTTGGGCATCTATTGCCGGATGGTTAACGGGAAGCAAATCCGAGAGACTCAGTTCCCAGCGCAAATTAGAAACGGGATGTATACTCAAAAGCGAAACCAGAATAGCAACAGCTATCACCGATTTGGGTACATTCTGCGAAAGCAGCAAAAGCCTTGTGAGCAAAGAAAACATTTGTAGATTCTTAATTTAGTAAATTACTGCCATGCAAATTAAAGAATCCATTGAGAAGCAGTTATGGAAATCAGCAGATAAGCTCAGAAAAAACATTGATGCAGCCGAATATAAGCATGTTGTTCTTGGTCTTATATTTTTGAAATACATTTCAGATGCTTTTGAAGACCTTTATGCAAAGCTAAAAAGCGGGAAGGGCGAGTATGCAGGCTCAGACCCTGAGGATAGAGATGAATACAAGGCAGAAAACGTATTTTTTGTTCCCGAAACTGCTCGTTGGCCATATCTGCAATCCAAGGCGAAGCTGCCTACCATAGGCAAAGAAGTGGATAATGCCATGGATGCTATTGAAAAGGATAATTCGTCATTGAAAGATGTGTTGCCAAAAGTCTTTGCCCGTGGCAATCTGGACCCGACAAATCTCGGCGGGTTAATAGACTTGATTGGGAATGTTGCTCTTGGCGATGCAAAAGCCAGAAGTGCCGATGTTCTTGGACATGTATTTGAATATTTTCTTGGAGAGTTCGCTCTTGCAGAAGGGAAAAAGGGTGGACAGTTCTATACCCCGAGGAGCGTTGTTGAGCTTTTGGTGGAAATACTTGAGCCGTATAAAGGCCGTGTTTTTGATCCTTGCTGTGGTTCTGGCGGTATGTTTGTTCAATCGGAAAAGTTTATAGCTCAGCATAAAGGCAAAATCAATGATATATCCATTTACGGTCAGGAAAGCAATCAGACAACATGGCGGTTGGCGAAAATGAATCTCGCTATTCGCGGCGTTGATAGTTCGCAAATTAGGTGGAATAATGAAGGTTCGTTTTTGAAAGATTCTCACAAAGACTTGAAAGCTGATTTTGTTATTGCGAATCCTCCATTCAATGACAGCGATTGGTCGGGCGATTTGCTTCGTGGCGATGGCAGGTGGAAATATGGCGTTCCGCCCACCGGAAATGCGAACTATGCGTGGATTCAACATTTTCTTTACCATTTGAGTCCGAGCGGTTTTGCAGGTTTTGTGTTGGCAAAGGGTTCTCTTACCTCAAAGACTTCCGGTGAGGGCGATATTCGCAAATCATTGATTGAGGCTCGGCTTGTTGATTGCATTGTTAATCTTCCTGCGAAACTATTTTTGAATACGCAAATACCGGCTTGTCTTTGGTTTTTATCTCGCAATAAGGCAAATGGCGGTTATAGGAACAGAACCGACGAGATATTGTTTATTGATGCCCGCAACGAAGGTCATTTGATCAATCGCAGAACGAGGGAACTTTCAAGCGATGATATTAAGAAAATAGCTTCTACATATCATGAGTGGCGAAAGACGAGAGGCAAGTATAAAGATGTTAAAGGCTTTTGCAATTCTGCGAGCATTGAGCGAGTTAAGGAGTTGGATTATGTGCTTACGCCGGGCAGGTATGTTGGGTTGCCGGATGAAGAGGATGATTTTGATTTTAACGAGCGGTTTGGCGAGTTGAAGGTGGAGTTTGAGGGGCAGCTAAAGGAAGAGGCGAGGTTGAATAAGGTTATTTTGCGGAATTTGGCGAGGGTAGGAGGGTAAAAAGTGACCGAGAAAGAATTAAAAGCCATTATATCTGATATTCAAGCATCGCCAAAGGAGAGCGAGTGGGTGGAAATTAAAGAAAATAACTCCAACCCCGAAGAAATTGGTGAATACATTTCCGCTTTAGCTAATGGTGCTGCATATATGGGGCAATCAAAAGGATATTTAGTATTTGGAATACAAAATGAAACTCATGCAATTGTCGGTACTACCTATCAACCTAAATTAGAGAAAGTAGGAAATGAAGAAATTGAAAATTGGATTACCCATCAACTTTCGCCTCGTATTGATTTTATTATTCATGATGTTATTATAAATGAAAAACGCATAATATTATTTATTGTAGATTCTGCGGGCAATACTCCCGTAAAGTTCAAAGGAACTGCATGGATTAGAGTTGGTTCTTATAAAAAGAAACTCGTTGAGCATCCTGAACGTGAACGTAAAATTTGGCAAAATACACATAACAGTTCATTTGAAAATAAAATCGCCCTTTCAGGAATTTCTTGCGATGAAGTATTGACAATAATAGACTATCCTTCAGCTTTTAGATTATTGCATATTCCTTTACCTGAAAATAAATCTACTATTTTGGAAAAATTATCAGAGGAAAAGATTATCAACAAACGAGGTGCAAGTTATGATGTGACCAATCTTGGCGCAATTCTTTTCGCTTCGGAACTGAAATATTTCAGCACTCTTTCAAGAAAGGCAGTAAGAGCGATATTCTACAAAGATAATAGTCGTATCAATGCCATAAAGGAACAGTCTTGGGCAAAAGGTTATGCAATAGCTTTTGAAGATATGATTAATTATATAAATGCAAATTTACCTGTCAATGAACAGATTGGAGACTCTTTGAGAATAAATGTGCCTATGTATCCGCCTATAGCTATACGCGAATTTGTAGCTAACGCTTTAATTCATCAAGATTTTTCTATTGGCGGAACATCATTGATGATTGAAATTTTTTGTAACCGCATAGAGATTACAAATCCTGGAAAGCCATTGATAGATACACTTCGTTTTATTGATCATGCTCCGAGAAGTCGTAACGAGCAACTCGCTTCGATGATGCGGAGAATGAATTTTTGCGAAGAACGTGGCAGTGGCATTGATCGAGCAATAGCCAAATGCGAATTTTATCAGCTCCCTGCTCCAGATTTTACATACGATGATGATTTTACTCGAGTTACAATGTTTGCACCTAAATCTATGCGACAAATGACCAAAGAAGACAAAATAAGGGCTTGTTATCAGCATTGCTGTTTACAATATGTGACTGGTGAAAAAATGACTAATGAAACATTGCGTAAAAGACTGAATATTGAGCAAAAAAATTACTCAATTGCCTCTCGTATAATAATGGAGACTCTTAATGCAGGCTATATAAAAAATTATATTGAAGAAAATTTTTCAAAAAAACATGCAAAATATATACCAAATTGGGCTTGACTTTTAACCCAATTCTTATGTGACTGTTATGTGACTAAGCGATAAAAAAACTGCATTTTTTCGCAAATTTCGCCGTTTTTTATGTGATTTCCCATCTAAATTGGCTAAAATCTCCTGCTTCCTGCCCTCATAAACACCTTTTTTGTATATTAATTGCCATGATAAATGGAAAAATATTTGAGCGTTTCCCTGATGCAAGTCCTCCTATGATAATGCCGCATATAAGGAGAAAGCAAGATTGGGTTACTCCAGCGGTAGAAGCTTTTTGGAAAGCGTATAAGGAAAGTGATTATGCGAATAAACGCAATGTGCCTGCCGAGGCTTAATGTTAAAATATTATGAATGAAATAAATTGTTTGACAAGTAATTGGGTGGTTATTAGTACGCCTTTTTTGGGTGCGTTTAATGATTATGTTGAAATATATGCAAAGAAGAATCATGATAAAATTATATTATCAGATGATGGAATTACTCTAAAGAATTTGAATTTGCAAGGAATTTCTGTTAGTGATTCTTCAGATAAAAAAGATTTTTTTGATAGAATGTTATTAACTTATGAAATTAAGTTGGATAATGATGAGTTTATTGTAGAAGCGACTGATACTAATTTTGCTCAGAAAAAACAGAGTTTAATAGAAGCTATTTATGAGATAAACAAGATGTATATGAAAAATGAGACGAATAATGTATGAGTAATTGGAAGGAATGTAAATTGGGTTCAGTTGCTGAAGTCCAAACGGGACCTTTTGGTAGTCAATTGCATATGAGTGATTACAAATCTATGGGAACTCCTATTATTACAGTTGAACATTTAGGTGAGAATAGAATTATTCATAGCAATTTACCTTTGGTTGGAGATGATGATAGGGAGAGGCTGATTAAATATACTTTGAATGTAGGTGATATTGTATTTAGTCGAGTTGGCTCTGTTGATAGAAGAGCTTTTGTAACGGAGAAGGAAAATGGATGGATGTTTTCTGGTCGTTGCTTAAGAGTACGACCCAATATAATATATGTCAATCCTAGATTTCTTTCCTATTATTTTGGGCAAGAAGATTTTAAAGAGAATATTCGAAGAATTGCAGTTGGCGCAACAATGCCTTCGATTAATACAACTATCTTAAGTGAAATAGATATTTATATTCCCTCTCTCCCAGAACAAAAAGCCATTGCAGAGGTGCTTTCCTGTTTAGATGACAAGATAGAGCTTTTGCATAGGCAAAATAAGACGCTGGAAGCTATGGCTGAGGCGTTGTTTAGGCAGTGGTTTATTGAACCGTGCAAGGATGGATTGCCTGATGGGTGGGAAGAAGGAAAGTTAGGAGACATTGTTGAATTCAACTATGGCATAGCCTTAAAACAAGAAAAACGTACTGGAAAAGACTATCCTGTTGTAGGTTCTAGTGGAATAGTCGGATTTCATAATGAATTTTTTGTAAAATCACCTGGTATAGTAACTGGAAGAAAAGGTACGCTAGGTGTAATTAATTTTATTTTTGAAAACTTTACGCCAATTGATACTACTTTCTATATAACGAGTAGAATAGGTTCCAAGCTATTATTGTTTGAATATTTTCTATTGCGAACTTGTGACTTAGGGAATATGAACAGTGATTCGGCTGTTCCAGGATTGAACAGAAATGCTGCACATTCTATTCCAATAACAATTCCACATCGAAAATGCGTTGATTTGTTTAATGATACGGTTAAGCCTTTTTTTGAGAAATTAAAAAGTAATCAACATCAAATCTGCACTCTTGAAAAACTGCGTGACTCCCTGCTACCAAAGCTTATGAGCGGGGAAGTGAGGGTTGTGGGGTGAGTTCTTGTAAGGAGAGAAAATATGGATAAATATGAGTTTATTAATCTTTTTAATAAGGAGCTTAACTGTTCACAGGTTTTTTCGCTTAATAGTATGACTCTTTGCCATGCTTTCAGATGTTTTTTTGATGAAAGGAAAGGCTTTGACGAAATATTTTTAGAAATTCATTCTGATATTGAAAAAATAGAAAAACACTCTAATATACAAGTAGATTTAAAAAATGAAAAATGTATCTTAAATAAGATATTAAAATTAACACAAGATAATATTTCTGAAATGATAAATTGTTGGTTTTCTGAATCAGATAAAGATGCTGCTAAAGGCTATTCGTCCATTTTTCCATATAGAGATTCAGAATTGCAATCAGGATTGATTTGCTTGATGAAATTTTCAAGTGAAGTAAATAGGATAGAAAACGAAAAGAAATCATTATTACCACTTGAGATCCCAAAAGATATTATATGTTATAAAAATAAAACTGACCCAAATTTAATAACTATAGATGATTTTAAAATTCTTGAAAACGCATACTATGAGAGAAATTTTGACATAGTAGTATACCCATATTTTAATTTTGAAATTATAGAGAAGTTAAAATTATTAGATCCTACTAAAACAAGTATTAGTATATGGCCACGTTATTATGGGAATTCTTCAGGATATTCCAAGTGTAAACCTCTTTGTGAGGAAAGAATGTTTGGCATGCCTTTTAAGAAGGAAAAGTTTAAAAATATTTTTTCAAAAGAATATGGTACTTATGAATATAATTTTGATAAGGTAGAAAAAGCTATAGCTCTGGGTTTTTACACGCCATTAGAAAGGCTTGAATATGTAATAAAACCGTATAAAGATAACTTAATCAGTCTATCATTAGAAGAAATTATAGATGTAAATAAAAGTGATTATGCACTATTGCCAAATTATTATTTTATTAATGAAAAAAATCGCTTTGTTAAACACAAGTATTTGCATATAATAATGAACAAAGATACGGCAGAAATAAATCATTTTGACATATCCTATTTTTATTATAAAGATGATAAAATCGAACAAAGAAAAGCTCAGCATATAAAAGATAAAATTATTAAAGCAGATTGCAAGAAAAAAATTTTGAGAATAGATTCAAAAAAGCCAAATGAATGTTTTGCGGAATTTGAATTACTTATAAATATTGCAGGAACTCTAATGGATGGAAGTAAAAATCCTGAAATACTTAATTTTTTTAACGGAATATGAATATTGTTCAAAAAAATATATTAATTTTATAAGCGGTTCATATCAACTTTATATCCTGCATTTTTTAACTCTTTGGCAACTTTAATTTTCCATTCATCATTACTATAAGAAATATATATAACACCATTAGTATCACTAGGCAGTTCTATTCTATCATCTTTTATAAGAGCAACGACTTTATTTCGCCCTAATTTACCAACTAAATAACCATGTTCAAAAATTACATTTTGACGAGCACGCAGCTTTTTTTCCGCTCCTACATCACATGGAGAATATAGAACTATGGCACATCCAGTATCGCTGAACTTTTCAAATTTTTCAATTATTGTTAATCCTGCGTTAACCTGTTCATGTAATATAATTGCTTCAAAGTCTAATTTCTCAATAAATCTAGCAACATCAAGCTTCATAGAATCGTCGTGTCCATGAACAATAAATATTTTTTGCATATTTATTTCTTTTGCTATGTTTCTTATATTTACATTACTTATAGACTTTAACGCTTCTGTTGTGATATCTTTAGTTAAATCATTGCTTTCGACAACATCCTTTTCACTCCAAAAGAAGAAAACATTATGTGGCACTTTATTTTGCTGAATATCTCGTATTTCCTTGATACTTTTTTCCGAACATTTTATTGCAAAACGCCTAATATCTTTTTTTTCTAAAGGGTAACCTTTAAATAATATTTGTTCATTATTCTTATATGGAAAAATTAACTCGGATTTAATTTTTTCCAAATCTTGATTATCAAACTCATATAAAGTTTCATAATTACCATTTTTTCCTATTTTTTCATTACGCATAATGATTATATGATAAAACATCAAAACCTCTCAACCAAGGGACAAATTTAGCTTAGATATTAGAATTACCCTAAAATTCCAATATCTATAACTTACATTCGCAAGTCACGAAGTGAATATACATTTTTAAAACTCCTCAACACCCTCCTCCCCAAGCTTATTAGCATTTTTCTATATTTACATACTGCATGAGCGTATTTCGTGATTTTTATATTAAATTTAAGAGATTTTTTGCAAAAGGCATAATTTATGCCAAAAGTAGAGCTATGCAAGCAAGCATAACCCCACTGGGAGGTTGTGATGGCTGATTCCAGAGATATAAAAACAACCACTAAGCAAAGGCTATACTCATTAAGCGGGAATCAATGCGCTTTTCCAGACTGCAATGAAAAGTTATATGATGGAAAAGGAACGAATTTTTCAGAAATATGTCACATAGAAGCTGCCAGACCTGGCGGTGAAAGGTATAATGCCAATTCTACGCCGGATTACAGACGAAGCTATGAAAATCTTATTTTGCTATGCCCAAAACACCACATAGAAACCAATGATGTCCATAAATATACAGTTGATATCTTAAAAGAGATGAAACGAAAGCACGAAGCAAAATTTCTGAAATTGGAAACTTTAAGTAAACATCCGTCAGCTTTGAATATTGTCATTGGCTACATAGGAGATAAAATTATTGAGGGATCAGAAAATGAACCAGCTAATGCTCCAAAAATACAAGACAAAATATTCTACAATGATATAAAAGAATATAAATCCATAATAGAGGAATATTCTCTATATAATCATCACCTAAATAAACTGTATAATGAAATAGAAAAGCAAGGCTCCACAAAAAAGGAAGTAATTTTACGTAACATAAGAAACCTCTACCTCAAAGAAAAGGCAAATAAAAGTATAGAAGAAATTAAAAGTAATGCAGATGCCATAATGGAAAATATTAAAAATAAGCTATGGCAAATAGTAGATGGCAGAGATAATTCTACGGCCAAATTATCGGCTGAGATTATAGAAAGCAGTTTATTGGTAATTTTGGTAGATGCCTTTATAAGATGTAAAATTTTAGAGGAACCAAAAATATGATAGCCAGTACAAATATACATCCTAAGCGAGATATATATTACTTGGGCGCAAAAGTAATAGAAATTATGTCTATTCCAAATAAAGACAATTGGGATTATATAGAATTGTTTGAAAAATTAAAACGAGAATGCAAAATAGAGTTTAAACTGTTTGTGCTTTGTCTGGACTGGCTGTTTATAATAAATGCTATTGAAAAAAATATAAATGGAGAGATAAAAAAATGTTTTTGAAAAGTCTTATAATACAGAATGGCAGCGAAATTATACGAAAAATAGAATTTCACAAAGGAGTCAATTTTATAGTAGATGAAACAAAAACTTCAGATTTGCAAACAACAGGCAATAATGTTGGAAAAACAACAGTATTACGGTTAATTGATTTTTGCTTTGGCAGTGACGGTAAAAATATTTATAAAGATGATGAGTTTAAGAAACAACCTAATACTAATATTGAAAATTTTCTGAAAGGGAAAAATATTATAATAATAGTCACTTTAATGGAAAATATAGAAGATGACAGTAGCGAAAAAATAATAATTAGGCGAAATTTTTTGGCTAGAAAAAATAAAATACAAGAGATAAATGGAACTTCATTTAATGATGATGATTTTGAAGACGAATTGAAGAAAATTATTTTTGATTCCAATATAGAAAAACCTACTTTTAGGCAAATTATTTCAAAAAATATTCGTTATGAAAAAAATAGGGTAGATAATATCTTAAAAACTTTAAACCATTATACGAAAATTGAAGAATATGAGGCTCTTTATTTATTTTGGCTTGGAATAGAATCTGATTGTTCCTCAGAAAAACAAAAATTATATGAAGAAAAACGAGCTGAAGAAAGATTTCAAAATAGATTGGAAAAAACTGGAAGTTTGTCTTTCGTTGAACAAAGCGTATCTCACTTAAACAGAAAAATCGAAGAGCTTAATAAACAAAAAGAAAGTTTTAATATTAATCCGAATTATTTGGAAGACATAGATAAATTAAATAATATAAAAGAACAGCTTAATAAACTATCTAGCGAGTTAGGAAAGTTGGAGTTTAGAAAATCATTGATAATTGAAAATAAACAAGAATTAGAAAGCGAACGTTCCGATATAAATATTTCAGGTATAAAAATGCTTTATGAACGGGCTCAACTTTTGATGCCAAATATTCAGAAAAGCTTTGAAGATACCGTGAGATTTCACAACGATTTAATTTCTGAAAAACTAGAATTTATAACCAAGGAACTGCCTCAAATTGAAAGCAATATTAAGACAAATAAAAATGAAATTGAGGTTTTGACTAAAGAAGAACAAAAATTGAGCGATATATTGAGAAAAAATGGATTTGCAGAAGATTTAGAAAAGGTAATATTAGAATTGAACAAGCAATATGAAAAGAAAGGACAATTAGAAGAACAGCAAAGAATTTTACAGGAATCAAAAAATAATTTGGATGCTGTAACAGAAAAATTAGCTAAGATTGATCGTGATATATACTCAAATGAAACTCTTATTAATGAGAGAATAACCGAATTTAATGGATATTTTTCTGAAATATCAAATAGACTTTATGGTGAGTCTTATTTGTTAAGTTCAGATAAAAATGCAAAAGGTTATAGTCTGAATGTAACTAATATAGAAGGAAATCCAAGCACAGGAAAGAAAAAGGTTCAGATTGCTGCTTTTGATTTTGCATATATTATGTTTGCTGAAAAATTAAATATCAAATGTTTGCATTTTATTTTGCACGATAAAATAGAAGGCATTCACGACAATCAATTGAATACTCTAATTGAAATGGCAAATAACATAAATGGACAATATATCGTTTCAGTTTTAAGAGATAAAATTCCTGCAAATATAGATATTAGCTCTTTTGAGATATTAACGCTGTCACAAGATGACAAATTATTTAGAATTTAGCTATGTCTAACCTCACCGAATCCTCCATCGAAAACCTAACAATAGACCTTCTCAAAAAACAGGGCTACCAATACACACACGGCTCTGCCATTGCCCCAGACAGCGAAACCCCAGAACGCACCTCTTTCGAAGACATACTCCTCTTGGAACGACTAAAAACCTCAATATCTCGCATAAACCCATCCATACCGGCAGAAGCGCAAGAAGACGCAATAAAGCAAATCCGGCGCCTCAACTCGCCAGACCTCATATCCAACAACGAAACATTTCACAAAATGCTAACAGAAGGCGTAAATGTAACTTACCAAAAAGACGGAAACAGCCGAGGCGATTTAGTATGGCTAATTGACTTCAACAAACCTGAAAATAACGATTTCATAGCTATAAACCAATACACCATAATTGAAAATAATATAAACAAACGACCGGATGTAATTTTGTTTATAAACGGCTTGCCGCTTATCGTAATAGAATTAAAAAATCCCACCGATGAAAATGCAACTATACACTCCGCATTCAAACAAATACAAACCTACAAACAAGCAATTCCATCTCTATTTTCCTATAATGGCTTTCTGATAATTTCCGATGGACTCGAAGCAAAAGCTGGCACAATTTCTGCAGATTACAACCGCTTTATGGCATGGAAAAGCTCCGATGGCAAAGTAGAAGCTTCCTCACTTGTATGCCAACTGGAAACTTTAGTTCACGGAATGCTGAATAAAAAAACATTGCTAGACATTATTCGCCATTTTATTGTTTTTGAAAAATCAAAATTCCAAACCATAAAAAAACTTGCAGCTTATCACCAATACTACGCAGTAAACAAAGCGGTAGAATCAACACTCAGAGCAGCACAAGTTGTCGATGAAAAATTTATGGTTTGCGAATCACCCGAAAAATATGGCCTGCCTAGCGTAAAAACTCAACCCGTTGGTGACAAAAAAGGCGGCGTAATTTGGCATACGCAAGGATCGGGAAAATCACTCTCAATGGTATTTTATACGGGGAAAATTGTCCTTGCAATGGACAACCCAACTATACTTGTTATAACAGACCGCAATGACCTTGATGACCAGCTTTTTGACACCTTTGCTTCTTCAAAACAACTGCTTCGCCAAGAACCTGTTCAAGCAGAAACTCGTGAACAATTAAAAGAACTGCTAAAAGTCGCATCTGGTGGTGTTGTTTTTACAACAATTCAAAAATTCCAACCGGCAGAAGGAAATGTTTATGAAAAACTATCCGATAGAAGAAATATCATAGTGATAGCAGACGAAGCTCACAGAACGCAATATGGATTTAAAGCAAAAACTATTGATGATAAAAACAAAAGCGGTGAAGTTATAGGAAAAAGAGTTTTATATGGATTAGCAAAATATATGCGAGATGCTCTCCCGAATGCAACATATCTCGGTTTTACTGGAACGCCTATTGAAAAGGCAGATGTAAATACGCCGGCTGTTTTCGGTAATTACGTTGATGTATATGATATTGCACGAGCTGTTCTTGACGGAGCTACAGTTCCTATTCATTATGAGAATCGCCTTGCTAAAATAAAATTAAGCGAAGAAGGCAGAAAACTTATTCAAGAATTTGATGATGAACTTGAACAGGATGAGCTCTCCGAAACGCAAAAAGCGAAAACGAAATGGACGCAGCTTGAAGCTCTTATTGGCAGTACTGATAGAATAAAGCAAATAGCAAAAGATATAATCACGCATTTTGAACAGAGAGAAGAAGTCATTAACGGAAAAGGCATGATTGTTGCAATGTCTCGCCGAATAGCCGCGGAACTCTATAAAGCAATTATTGAATTAAAACCTGAGTGGCATAATGATGACTTGAAAAAGGGCGTTATCAAAGTTGTAATGACATCGACCTCATCAGACGGACCTGAAATATCCAAGCACTATACAACAAAAGAACAACGGCGTTCTTTGGCTGAGAGAATGAAAGACCCGGAAAACGAATTAAAACTTGTAATAGTCCGGGATATGTGGCTTACGGGTTTTGATGTTCCGCCGCTTCATACGCTATACATAGACAAACCTATGAAAGGCCATAGTTTAATGCAAGCAATAGCCCGTGTGAATAGAGTATATAAAGATAAAACCGGAGGGCTGATTGTAGATTTTCTTGGAATAGCTTCCGATTTAAAAAAAGCTCTTTCTTTTTATTCGGATGCCGGCGGTAGAGGTGACCCTGTTGTTAGCCAAGAAAAAGCCGTGCAATTAATGCTTGAAAAACTGGAAATTGTATCTCAAATGTTTCATGGTTTTGCCTATAAACAATACTTCAACGCAGATACAAGCAAAAAATTATCGCTAATTCTTGCTGCCGAAGAACATATACTCGGTCTTGAAAATGGCAAAAAGCGTTTTATTGATGAAGTAACAGCATTGTCACAAGCCTTTTCAATAGCAATACCGCATGAGAAGGCAATGAGCCTAAAAGATGAAGTTGCGTTTTTTCAGGCAGTAAAATCACGGCTTGTCAAGTTTGAAAGTTCTGGGGCAGGTAGAACGAATGAAGAACTTGAAACTGCCATTCGCCAGATAATTGATAAAGCTCTTGTCACAGAAAAAGTAATTGATGTTTTTGATGCTGCAGGTATCAAAAAACCGGACATTTCCATATTATCGGAAGACTTTCTTCTTGAAATTAAAAATATGGAACACAAAAATATAGCTCTTGAAGTATTAAAAAAGCTCCTGGACGATGAAATAAAATCTCGCACAAAGAAGAATCTTGTTCAAAGCAAAACTCTGATGGAAATGCTTGAAAATTCCATCAAAAGATACCACAACAAAATCATCACGGCTACGGAAGTTATAGAAGAGCTTATTGAATTGTCAAAAGAAATTCGCAAGATGGACAAAGAACCTAAAGAAATGGGACTTTCAGATTATGAATATGCGTTTTATGCCGCCATTGCAAACAATGATAGCGCAAAACAGGTAATGGAAAAGGAGCAGCTTCGTGAACTTGCAGTTGTTCTTTATGAAAAAGTTAAAGAAAATGCCTCCATTGACTGGACAATAAAAGAGAGTGTAAAAGCAAAGCTGAGAGTGATTGTTAAAAAAGTATTGCGCAAATACGGTTATCCACCCGATATGGAAATGCTTGCTACGGAAACGGTTTTAAAGCAGGCAGAGTTAATCGCTGAGGAATTGACGTGTCTATAAAAAAGATTAGCTTTCTCTTCCTAACCCTCCTCGCTTCATTCGCCTTTTGCGCAGAAGAAAGCGAGCCGGAGCCGGAGCTAAAGCCGAAGAACGATACCTCTGTGGTAAGCATAGAGTATAGAAATGCTTTAATATCTGTAGTTTCCTGGCCTTTTAAATATGTAATCCAACCCGCCGCCGAATTTTTAATGTATCCTTTTATACCGCCGCTAATTTATGTGTCAAGAGAAAATTTAATAGAAAAAGGCCATAACTTGATAACTTACGGCGATGAAAGGCAAATCATGTTTTATCCTTTGGCAAATGCAAAGCTCGGCAGCGGATCGAATTTAGGCTTTGCATACAGGCACGAAAATTTATTCTTGAAAAATGATTACATATTTGTTTCGCCTCATCTTTATATAAATGCGGATTGGGATGCACTTGTTCGTTATCAAAAAAAACAAATAAAAGGCACATCTGTTTTTATGGGAATAGGCGCAAATCACAGAGAGTACAGCAACGCTGCTTTTAGGACTACATTTGAAAATTCAAATGTAAGAGATTATTTTTTTGCAGATAGTTCGTTTTCTGTATACACATCTTTGGGATTTGGTTTGATGGACGGATGGGATTTGAAATTTACGGTGGAAAGCAGTTTTTTCAGATTCAGCCTGCCTAATATTGAGAAAGAAATTTTTACAGGAGCCAATGTTTCAGACCGTGGTTTTTACCAAAAGTACAACACATTCCCTTTAACAGTGTCTCTGTTGAACAACACTCTGGATGAACCTTATGCCGCAACAAAAGGCCGAAAATTCGACATTGGTTACACTTACGTTCCGGTTAGCGCTTACAACGGCTCGGATAATCACGACTATCATGTTGTGGAAAGTCGCTATATACGCTACATCTTGCTTGGCACTAAAAGTTATGCAATGACTGTGGCCGAAAGCGAGGCTAACAGAGAAAAATTAAAGAATCTTTCTTTCAAAGAGGCTATGGAAATGTTTAATCCGTTAAATGTAAAAGAAGAAGTTTTAGACAGAAGAGTGCTTATAACTCAATTGAAAGCTCGCTATATGATAGAGGAAAACAGAGGCAAAGCCCCATTTACCGCTATGAGCGATCTCGGAGGCAATTTTCCGTTGCGTGCATACTCAGGCGGGTATTTCACAGCTCCGCTTGTAGCAGGGCTTTCCATGGAATACAGATGGCCAATAGACCGCTATGCAGATGCGCTTATTTTCAACGAATACGGCATATACGGTTACGATTTTAATAATCTTCCTCTTTCAAACCTGAGAAATTCTTACGGCTTTGGTTTTAGAGTTCGCACGCCAAGGTTTTTCATAACCCGTTTTGCGCTGGCTTTCCATGGTTTGCAGGGAGTGTCACTTATTTTCACAACTCGCCCCGAATATCCATGACGGCACTTTACATTCACATTCCGTTTTGCTCATCTGTTTGCGCATACTGCGATTTTTGCGCATTTCCGGCTCCTGAGCGTTTGCATAGCGAATATGTGGATTTGGTTTTGCAAGAGATTGCGCTTGTTGCAGAGGCACATAAAGATATGTGCTTGCAAAGTCTGCAAACCATATATTTGGGCGGTGGTTCGCCTTCTGTTCTATCTCCGGAAAATTTGCGCAAATTGCTTGCGGGCTTGCAAAGCAAAGGCATAATTAACAGCACGGCTGCTTTGCAGGAATTTTCAATGGAATGGAACCCCGAAGATGTAAACGATGAAAAAATACAGCTTGCTTTGGATTTTGGAATAAACCGCTTTAGCTTGGGAGTGCAAAGCCTGCACAACGACTTGCTGAAAATGCTTGGACGCAGACACTCGGCAAAAAGCGCTTTAGAAGCGTTTGAAAAACTGAACCGGGCATTTAAAACCGGAAACGCAGACTTGATGTTTTGCATTCCAAGCCAAAGCACGGAAAGCTTTTTAAGCGATGTTAAAACATTTGTTGGCCTTGAAGCCAAACACATAAGCTTTTACGGACTCACCCTGGAAGGCAAAAAGAAACTCCCGCCGCAGCCGGAAGACTTGTACCCGGAAATGTATTTGAAAGCAACGGAAATTTTGCAGACAGCCGGGCTGTACAGGTATGAGGTATCAAATTTTGCCATTCCGAGCCACCAGAGCCGGCATAACAAGGTTTATTGGCAGAGGCTTCCCTACTTGGGCGTTGGCCCTTCTGCGCACAGCTATTTAAACGGAATTCGCAGTTTTGTGGCCGGAAAATACCTCCCTTGGAAAAAATGGGTTTTAAGCGGTTGCACCAAAGATGGCCTGACTTTAGACATTCCTAGTGCCGAAGGCAGGGAAATAGAAGCCGTGTGGCTATCTTTGAGAACAGCCGAGGGGTTATCTATAAAGGGTTACGAACAGGAGTTTGGAAAAAAATTTGACCTTGGCAAGGCAAAACCGTTCATTAAAAAGAACTGGTTAACCATAAATGGGGATTATATACGGTTAAACGGCGAAGGATGGTTATGGCTTGATAAATTTTCTACATTCCTAGCATGAGTGAAGGAGAAGATAAGGAACAGGAAATTCGCCGTAGGTTGCTAGTTCTTTTTAAAAATCACGGCGAAATGGTAGATGCTTATGTTGCCCAGTTTGGCATAGACATAAACATGAAAAATATGCATGAAATTAGAACGCAGTTTCCGGGAATCGGAGATACAGCCTCTGCGCCTGTTACAGAAGCCATTGATCCTCTGCAACCTATGAATTTGATATTTCAATTTAACGAAAAGGCTCTAACAATTCCGCAAGCCAATTCAAAAGGAGATTCTCCTCTATTCCCAAGAACCGTGGATTGCCCCGTTTGCAAAAAATGGGGAGTTAGCTCACAAGACTTGCGGGCAAAATCACTTACAATCGCCAACGATCCTTTCTTAGCTCCCGTTTACAAAACAACAGGCCGGTTTCAGGAAATCAATTACCTTCTTTATTGCATGACTGTATGTAGCGGTTGCTTTTTGGCAAGCCCCGACCGCAAGGATTTTGATGTTTACAATGCTTCCACAAGGCAAAATCAATTCAGCCAGTTGCCGCCGGCAGTTATAAGGCAACTAAAAGACACCATAGATCAAAGAAAAGCATTTTTCGAAAGAACCGGAGTAGGCGATGCATTGTTCAACCTTCCGAGAAATTATGCAGGCGCAATAGTTAGCTACCAGCTTGCGGATGTTCGCGCAGAAATAGAAGCCGATTCAAAAGTTCTCGGCGCATACTACAAGCGCGGCAATTACTGGACTCGCATAGCTTTGCTTTGCAGACAAGCCGGAATGGACGATCATCAAGCATTGCAAAATGCAGCTGAGCATTTCAAAACCGCATTTACGATAAGCGATTTCCCAAAAGCTGAGCTTGAGTTCCAAACTCTCTACATTCTCTTTAACATATACCTTTATTTCGGAAATCAAAAAGAAGCCATGTCTTATATGAACGTTTTGGGCAAAAGCGTGCAAGAGTTGGAACAGAATGGCGACCCTCGCAATGAAGCTCTGCTTCATGCAAAAAAATGGATGAACCAAACCCGCAACCGTTGGGACGACCGTGAATATCCGGACTTCTGGAAAACTCCGGGTTTATGAGCCTCTGCTACCATGCAACCGGTTTTTGCAAAATAGAAGATTACGAGCTTGAGAGTTTTAATCTCTTTGAAGCCGGCATTATAAGTTTGGAAGAAATAGAAGCAGAAAAAGATTCTGAAATTGCTTTTAAGTTTTACGCAAATTCAAAAGAAGAACGAGACCGCATAGTTACGGAGTTTGCGCATTTGAATTTTGAATGTGGAGAAGAAGAAGCCAAAGACTGGGATTTGTGGTGGAGAGAAAGGCAAACTCCTGTTAAAGTTAGCGAAAGCCTCTGGGTGAGGCCCCCTTGGGTTGATTTTTCGGCGCCGAGCGCAAACGATACTGTTTTGGTACTGGAAGCAAAAACCGCATTTGGTACCGGAGAACACAGTAGCACGGCTTTAACGGCCTGCCTAATGGAGAACGTAGATTTCAAAAACAAAAGCGTGCTGGATATTGGCACAGGAACAGGCATTTTATCTTTATTTGCATTGAAAAAAGGTGCTAAGTTTGCGGTTCAAACAGAAATAGACTCTCTTACAATTCCCTGTTTGGCTGAAAACTTTGAGCAGAATGGAGAAGGACATCCAAATGCCGTTCTAGGCTTTTTAGACTCTTTTAACGAAGGCGCAAAATTCAATGTAATAGTTTGCAATATGATTCGCACGGAAGTTTTGCCTTTAAGGTTTGATATTGAACGGCTTTTGGCGCATGGTGGGAAATTTATTCTGAGTGGCCAGCTTGAATGCGAAAAGCATTTTATTTTAGACTGGTTCGGAGAGGCAGGTTTTAGCGTTGAGGAAGAAGTTGTTAACGATGAATGGTGGGCTGTGAGAGCTGCATTTACTATATTACTTAAAAAATAAACTGTAGGAGTTTCTATGAAAAAAGTTTTTTTATCTTTGCTTGTCGCTTGCATTTTTGCTGTGACAACAACCGGCTGTTTTGGAAGCTTTGCTTTAACAAAACAAGTCAAATCTGCTGCTGACGGTATAAATAATAAAGTAGTCAAGGAAATAGTGTACTTTTTTGGCACAGTACCTGTTCTAGCAGTGTGTACTATTTTGGGTGATTTTATAATTCTAAACACATTTGAATATTGGATCGGTTCTAACCCGGTAGCTCTTGACGATATCTATCGTGAAACAGACGCTAATGGCAATTCCGTTACTGCTGTGAAAATGGAAGAAGGCTCGTTATACATGCGCCTTGATGCAGCCGGTGGCGAAACTCTGGAACTTGTTCTTCAGAAAGATGAAGAACAAGTTCGTATTTTAGATGTTAAAGGAAAATTGCTACATGAAGTAGCTTATGCGGAGTAATGGTTAAAAACCAAAACGCTGAGGAGAATATGTCTGGTAAGTGGAAAGTTTTTTGGGTAGCATCTTTAGCCTTTGTGGTGCTTTTTCAAGCTTGCGGAATGCACAGTTGGGAAGAATTTGTAGTTAGCAAAGAAGATGAAAAGAGAATGGGGCGAGAGTTCGATAGTTTAGTTAGAGCAGGGCATCCGGATGTTATGGCTTCCGGAGAAACTCTTTTTGAACCAAACGGCAGTGAGCAACAAGCATTTATGGACTATTATAAAGCAAGAGGAAGAGAGATTGTAAATGTGATTGATGCAAAAGATGTGGACGCTCTTATACCGACAAACAGCAACTTATGCGGTGGCGGCTCTAGCAAACAAAAATGTACAAAAGATAATTTTTTCGAATTTCAGATAATAAAAAGCAGTCAGTTAAATGCCTTTGCAGTTCCTGGCGGCTATGTTTACTTTTACACTCCAATACTCAAATTTTTCGATAGTGAAGCCGAGTTGATGGGCGTTTTGGCTCACGAGGTTGGGCACATAGTTATGCATCATAGCAGAGACAGAATGGTTAAGGCAGCAGGTGCTACCATAGGTATAAGCGTGCTCTTGGGAGAAGGCATAGGTGCGCTTTTAGCTACTTTAGGTTCCTCTGTTTGGCTTATGGGACACAGTCAGGCTAATGAGTTTGAAGCAGATTCCGTAGCCTATTATTACACTAACAAAATAGGTGTTTCCTCAATAGGCATCAGTGATTTTTTTGGAAGGCCCTTGGAAACAGATGAAAAGGGAAACTGCAAAAATCCGGAAAAAGAAAGTTCTGTTCTGGATGTGTTCAGCACCCACCCTCCTTCTTGTGAACGAATACAAAAGAATAACGATAGAATAGCCAAAAGTGGACAAACGCTTAGTACTCACCCGTTGAATAGAAAAGAACTTGGCGATTTTGCAGAGTTAGTTAGGGCAGCAAATCTTTGAAACTTTACTTTGACTCGAACTGCCCTCTTTGCAAGTCGTTTGCCGGGCTTTTAAAAAAACATTTGGAGAGTGAAATTGAAACAGTTCCTTTGCCGCAGGGTGAGTTTACGCAAGACTTTAAGTTGGAGCTTTCTAACGGAGAAATTCTGCAAGGCAAGGATGCGATAGATGCGTTGGAAAAGTATGTTCCCAAAATAAAAGACTTTTTCTGGATGCTCCCCGAAGCATACAAAAGCCAGGCGTTGCGAGGAACCTACATATTGGGTAAATTCTGGCGTAAGTTTTTCTATTTTTTGAGAGGGAAAAATTGCGGAGAGTGTGGGTGAAATCATTTTCTATATTATGCTTATGCCAGACTTATTTATAACTTGCCCGCATTGCAATATGCAAATAACATTTGGTATAGGAAACGATTCTGCCAAACCTAACGACGGAGAGTTTTTGGGGTTTGTTTTTTCGTGTCCAAGCTGCCAAACCCCCGTGTCTTATCAGTCTAACGAAGATCATGCTGTAGAACTGGATCAAAACGCTTTTGAAAATTTCAAAAAAGCAATGGAAAAAAAAATGGGTAAGCTTGAAGGGCTTGAGGGTGCGGCTTTCTCCGGACCTGCTCCGGCAAAGTCTGTAAATCAGGCAACAAGCCAAACAACTATTGAAGAAGACATATATTCCAATATGTTAAAAGACATAAGAGAGAGCGATAACTTTGATGATTTTTTAAAGCGAATTGGAAATTAACGCTATTTACATTCAATTTCTTCGTCTGTTATATGCAGAGCCATAATTATTTTCATATCATCGGGTTCATCTTCAAAATCTGCAACTAAACCTACCTTTTTGGTGTCGTCTTTGGATTTTTCAAAATGCACAATATCTGCTATTTTAACTGGAATAACGGCCTGCCCGGCCATGGAAATTAGCAAGTCCATGCCCTTGTTAATTGGGCCTTCTACAACCTTACCCTTAAATACAAGGGCCTTTCCGTCTTCGGACGGCGCTGTCTTTTTAACAAGAAATCTAGGCATGGTCAAAAATACCAATTCGCGCGAAATGTTGAAATGTTGTGAGTTTGCAAGTCATTTCTTTTAATATAGTAATTTTACTTCTTATGGAACCTTTTTTAACCGTTGGGCGCATCCCTTTTTTGGTTTGTGCACCTTTTTTTCACCGTTTTTTGGATAATAACATTCCAAAAGTCCGTTTTTTGGATGGAGTTCCTAGCGAACAGAACAAAAGATTGAGGAACGGCATCATTATGCTCTCCCCCTCTTCTTCAATAGAATACGCAAAAAATGCGGAAAATTATGTGATAAGCAATAGATTCTGCACTGCCGGTACGCTTGAGATTCGCTCGGTGAAACTATTTTCAAAGCATAAATGGGAAAATCTGAGCAATAAGCAAATTCATGTAACAGCAGAAAGCGACTCTTCGGTTTGTCTGTTTAAATTGCTTTCGAGCCTCCGCTACAAGGTTGAGCCAGTTTTGAAAACCGGACTTTTTTCAGCAAGCCACGAGGCTAGGCTCTTAATAGGCGATAGTGCTCTGCGAGAAAGCGTTGAAAACAAGTGGGAATACTCTTACGATTTAGCCACCGTTTGGCAGGAGTGGCAAAACCTGCCTTTTGTTTTTGGAATATGGATAATAAGAAAAGAATCCTTGCACGGAGATTTGGCTCCTGTGCTTAACAACTATTTGAATGAAACAAAAACAAGCATAGAAGAATTCAAGAAAAACAGATTGCAGTGTTTGCAAAAATGGGAAAATCACTACCAAAGCGGTTTGCCGCAAAGCATGATTTACGACTACTATAATGCTGTTGATTATAGCTTCACGCATGAACACGAAAAGTCTTTGAAAAAATTTTACGAGCTTTGCGAACTATCTGTGAACTTGGAATTTGTTTGAGAGAAATCTTGCCAATGATTATGTAATATCACAAAAAAACAACAAATTCGACTTAAATTCAAGCAAATTATACCAGAATCCATAAAAAAATATATATTTACACTATGCCTAAAAAACTCCTAATTTCCATATCCCTAGCCTTCATTTGCTCCTGTTCTTCGGGCGGAGGCAACAAAGAACCGCAACAGCCAAGTTCAAGCTCGGTTGCGGAAACTTTCACCGACCCACGAGACGGACAAACTTACCGCATAGTAAAAATCGGCGAACAGACTTGGTTTGCAGAGAATTTGAATTACAATGTAAGCGGAAGTAAGTGCTACAACAACTCGCAAGCCAACTGCAATAAATACGGTCGCTTGTATTTTTGGTTTGATGTTATGGATATTGACGAAAATTGCTACTTTGATACTAATGACTGCC
>Ga0209755_10000471_pt1 | contig 73558 bp, 72 predicted proteins | sample TergutCo191P1_FD_187301 | JGI IMG/M metagenome (GOLD analysis project Ga0209755, IMG submission 187301) | Cornitermes sp. P1 segment gut microbial communities from Petit-Saut dam, French Guiana - Co191P1 (SPAdes) (version 2) | ecosystem: Host-associated > Arthropoda: Insects > Digestive system...
GATGCGGCGGGTTGGGGGCGGTACGGCACGGATGCCGTTGTTTTCAAAATTTTAGCCAGCATGGATGCTGGCTAAAATTTTGTTCCTTACATTTTTTGCCCAACGGGCAAAAAATGCTCCTCCCCCCCTTTGAGCACTTGATGAAGATTTTTTTCCGTAGCGACCGCAGGGAGTGAAGGAAAAAAATCATCCTTCTGAGTTAGTGGGGGGAAGCCCTGCGGCGAGGGGGGAGGGAAAATATAACGCCGCCCCCAACCCGCCGCCGAATTACGCTGCGCTGGTAGGTTGCGCGGGTCTGGGCGGGGAGATTACTCATTGTTCCCACGGTCTACAAAATGCGGATAAACTTAATAATTTGCAGAGGGTGGGGTGCCTGGGTTTTTTGCGCTGGTTTGGCTGATTGTTTTGTGAAGGTGATATTGTGCGGAACAAAAAAGCATTTTGGCTGCCCTGTTTGGTTTGCGTTGTTTAAGTTTTAAAGGTATTTTCATTTTGCTGTTTTACCTGCTTTTTTGTGAAACAGTTTTGAAGGTGTTTCGGGATGGGTATTTCGTGGCGCAAAAAAGGGCGGTCTTATCGAGAAAATTGCAGAGTGGAACGGAGCAATTTTATCCTTTTGCAATCGCAGTTTCGGTAACTACTTTTCGAGCTTCGCACTGGTGGTAAAGTCCGAATCGCTGAAAAGGATTTTTTTGGAGAATCGACAGTACGTTATACGACATATATTTGATAGCGAAAAACGGCTTTAAACGGGCTTTGGATGGGTTTATAGTGAAATGATACGGCAGCAGGGGTTAGTAACGCACCACGAGCATTTATAAGCTACATTCGGGGGTATTTTTTAACGGTTTAATGTGGTCAAAAATTACCGTTTTTATTTCATGCCTTTTAAACACAGTAAAATATGTTATCAAATATGACATCAATTTTTGATAATAATTGAGATATTTAGAAAGTAATTGGTAACAATTGTATTGACGTAACTCTTTATCTGGTATAGAATTAGAGTAATTAAGCACACTACAGAGTAAGTAAAAATAAGTGTTCCAAAACTAACCGAGTTGTCGAACAAGTCCAATGTATCCAGCAATGTTTTAAACTGTTTATTTTTATTGAAACGACAATCTGTATGGGCTGTTAATATAAGCCGGTGAGCTTTGTACATGGAGATATTTAATGTTTAAAAAACAAGTTTTCGCCGCATTGGTTCTTTTAGTAATTTTTTCCAGCATACCAGCCTGGGCGAATCCTTTGGCGGAAGCGGCCTATGATGCAAGAATAGCGGAAAATGAAATTTTACCGGATAATTCAGGCATCAGCCAGAAGTTTCGCCTTTTTGGTATTATGGTATTCCATCAATAATTCAGAGCCGGAGCACCATCCGCATCGTTTTATTTAATCTCCTTAACAAGCGCATCGCACACAATATCAACTTCATCAAATGTCATGGCGGGGTACAGGGGCAGCGTTAATTCATGCGCACAGACATATTCGGCTTTCGGAGTTGAATTAACTTTGTCTTTGTAAGCGGTGAAACCCTGAATCGCAGGATAGTGAATGCTTGTCTGAACTCCGTCCTTTTTCATTGATTCGATAACCGCGGCTCTGTCAATATTTTCTGAAAGCAGAACAGGCATTATGTGATAATTCGGTTTTCCGCGGGAAAAATTTCTGTATGGAATTGATATTGATGAAAAACCGTCAAGCCTTTGACAATAGCGCTTAACAAGTTTTCTGCGCTGATCATTTGATTCCTTTAATTTTTGCAACTGGACAAATCCAAGCGCTGAGCCAATCTCGTTAATACGGTAATTAAAGCCGGCAAAAGCTACATCGTAGGTAGCTGCTCTTCCCTTGTAGCGATCAAACGAAGGAACCGACATTCCGTGCGAGCGCAGGGCTTTTAATTTTTCATAAATTTCAGCATTTCGCGTAACAACCATGCCGCCTTCGCCTATCGCTATGTTTTTGTTGGCATAAAAACTGAAAGCGGAAATGTCGCCGAAGGCGCCGAGGCTTCTGCCTTTATAATCCGCTCCCGGCGTGTGCGCGCAGTCTTCAACCAGAAATAGATTGCGTTTTTTACACAACGCGGTAACGCGATCCATGTCGCAGGCAAAACCGGCGTAGTGCATAATTATTACCGCTTTTGTTTTGGCGGTTATCTTCGCTTCAATGTCATCAGGATCCATTGACCAGTCTTCCATCGAAGTAATATCGGCAAGAACATTTTTTGCGCCGCACATCTGCGTCACATTCTGATCGGCGATAAATGTCAGAGAAGGCGTGATCACTTCATCACCCTCTTTGATACCGAGGGCAAGGAGCGCCATGTGCAGCGCGGAAGTGCAATTTGAAACTGCAAGGCTTTTTGTATCATGTCCCAGGAATTCAGAAAAAGCCGATTCAAAAGAATGAGTCTTTTCGCTTATTGTAAGCCAGCCGGAATCAAGAACTTCCCTGACAGCCTGATATTCCCTTTCGTCGTAGTTGATTTTATGAAGCTGTACGCGCCACATGGATAAAAATATGATAACATAAAGCGGTGCCTGTCACCACCAGGGAGTTATCATGCAAAAAGACATACAGGACGAAATCGCAAAGAGCGGAATTATCGCAGTACTTGAAATTGAAGACGAGAAAAACGCTGTTCCGGCGGCAAAAGCGCTCCTGGAAGGCGGGATCACGGTCGTTGAGCTCGCTCTCCGTACGCCGGCGGCTATTCCTTCAATTTCGCTGATCGCAAAAGAAGTTCCGCAGATATGTATCGGTATTGGTACAATAATCGAAGCAGGACAGGCGGCGCTGGTTAAAAAAGAAAACGGAGTGCGCTTCGGCGTTTCTCCGGGTCTTAATCCGGAAATTGTAAAAGAAGCAATCGCCTCCGGTCTTCCTTTCGCGCCGGGGATTGCAACACCGGGCGAACTTGAAAGGGCGATCTCTTTTGGCTGCCGTACTGTAAAATTCTTTCCTGCCGAAGGCATGGGAGGTTTAAACTATTTAAAAAGCATAAACGCACCGTATAATCATCTGGGCGTCAGGTACATTCCTCTGGGGGGAATAAACATTGATAATTTGGGAAGTTATGCGGGGTTCAAACCAGTGCTTGCTGTCGGAGGAAGCTGGATGGCGGCAAAAGAGACGATCAAATCAAATAACTGGAAAGAGATAACAAAAAGAGCGAAGGAAGCTGTAGAGATTTGGCGGAACAATAAATCTGTTTAATTACGACGGATTTATATAATAAGAGATCGCAGTTGGACAAAAACAAGAATATGTAAAAAATGCAGCGAATATAAAAATTGCGGCGGAGGTGCTATGCCTTTGTGGGATGAAAAAAGAATCTGTTTTAACCTGTATCTATCAACAGCTTATCAATGATTAGAGTCTATTTTTAATGCGGACACTTTACAGACAGACCGTTATAAAATCAACATCAAATATTAAAAAATTCTTTTCTCTGTAAAGCGCCAGAGCATCTGCGCACCCATATAGGGTAAGGAGTTTTTATGAGTGTGATGGCTTATATGCCTTTCGGCGCTTCCGGAATCATCATCCGCGTTGAAGCGGATATCAGAAGAGGAATCCCGGGAATCGATATTACCGGGCTTGCTGAAGGAGCGGTAAGGGAAGCGAGGGAGCGTGTAAGAGCGGCTTTCAGGAATTCGGGTTTTAATTTCCCTCAGGATAGAATTTTAATAAACCTCGCTCCCGCGGGAATGAAAAAAGACGGAGCGGCTCTTGATCTGCCCATCGCTCTTTCTGTAATGGCGGCGGCTGGCATCGCGCCTGTTTCAGGGAACCTGCTTGTGATGGGAGAACTGGAACTTTCAGGGAAAATACGTCCTGTACGCGGCGTACTTTCGGCGATTGCCTCAGGTCTTGCCGAAGGAATTACTGAATTTATTGTTCCGGCAGAAAACGCAAAGGAGGCGGCAATCCTTTCAAAATCGGGAATCAATTCAAAAAAGAAAGCCATTTTCACCGCCGCAGAAAACCTGCAGGAAGCGGTACATGCCCTGTTTATCAGGGAGGAAAAAGGCGCGCTTCCGGCATCGCTGGAAACTTTGACATCAGACGAAGATACATCTCTCAGTTTAAACTGCGGTGATTTCGCGGAAGTGCGCGGACAGGTTGTTTACAAGCGCGCTCTTGAAATTGCCGCGGCAGGAGGGCATAACGCTCTTGTCTTTGGACCTCCCGGAGCGGGAAAAACAATGCTCGCCCGCAGACTGCCTTCGATAATGGCGCCGTTGTCCCCCGATGAAGCAATTGAAGTAACGCGCCTTCACAGTTTGGCGGGATCACATAACAGCGGTTTTATTGATCGCCTTATAACAGATCCTCCATTCCGCGCTCCGCATCACACTGCAAGCGCGGAAGGCATTCTTGGCGGCGGACGGATTCCGCGCCCCGGAGAAATAAGTCTCGCTCACTACGGCGTTCTTTTTTTTGACGAAGCTCCTGAGTACAGGATCAATGTACTGCAGGCGCTGCGTGAACCGCTTGAAGATAAAATAATCAGCATCTCAAGAGCGGAAGGACCTGTCCGTCTGCCTGCGGATTTCCAGCTTTTAATGACAGCCAATTCCTGCCGGTGCGGACGGCTCGGTATTCCGGAAACAGAACATGCGTGTTTATGTTCGCCGGAAGAAATTAACCGTTACTGGCGCAAATTCAGCGGCGCTCTCCTTGATCGTGTAGAAATTAGAACCGCTGTTCTGCCGCCGAAAACGGAAGATATGTCGTCTAACAAACAGGGAAATGAAGAAAAAAGCGCGGAAATTAACAGGCGGGTAAAGGCAGCGGTAGAAATCCAGAGACAACGTTATAAAAAGCCGGGTATCCGCCGTAACGCATTAATACCTGCCGGAAAAACCGCCGGTTTTTGTCCGCTCAATGAAAAAGCGGAAAGCGCTTTTCATAAAGCAATTTCAAAACTGGGGCTTTCTGGGAGGGCATACCACGGAATTTTACGGGTAGCCAGAACAATAGCTGATCTTGAAGGTAAAGATATTATCGAAATTGAACATATTCTGGAAGCGGTTCATCACCGCCGCCTTGGTGAAGACCCCTGGGAAATTTTATCAATATAAATTTATTTACAACATCATAAAGAAACAGGAAAAAATTATTATATTAACTCAGGAATTGCTTCAAGAATAGAATCGTCAATTTTCCGTCCTCTTCCGGAATAACCCAATTTACGGTTTGAGTTGATAAAACCGTGGTAATCGCTGCCTTCGGTAATGTAGAGTCCGAGGGTTTTTGCCAAATCTTCAAGCCGGCGGCATGAGCCTGGTTTCGCGATTGGATGCCATGCTTCAAGACCCATAAGCCCCATATCTTTCAGGATTTTTATCAGATCAGGAAGCCTCCCCCATGCAACATAGAGCGAAATTGGATGCGCAAGAACAGGTATGCCGCCGGATTCACGAATAATTGCGACAGCTTCTTCAAAATTCAACCCTTCTATCGGTACATAGAGAGGTTTACCGGCTCCAAGATAGCGGGTAAAAGCTTGATCAATATTTTTAACGATATTTTTCTTTACCAGCAACGATGCAAAGTGAGGTCGTCCAAGAGAGCTGCTGCAAACATTATCAGCTGAAAGCGAAGAAAGCTCTTCCCATTTTGCGTCAATTGACAATTCGTTTATTCTGTCCAGAATCTCCCTGTTTCTCACTTCCCTACGACGTGATAATTCCTCAACAGATGATAAAAACCCCGGTGTAGGAGAAGTTATCCCTAAACCCAAAAGATGAAACTCGCCGCCCGGACCAAGCCCGGGCGCAGAGCGACCTCCAATCCAGTTAATATTTATCTCAATTCCGGGAATAAATTTAAAATTTTCTTCATAGGCTGTAATTCTTGCGCTTTCAAGCCCTTTTATGGTATCATGATCCGTGAGTGCTAACGCGCTTAACCCCTGCTTTACAGCTTCCTTAATAAGCAAAGCCGGACTTAAGTCTCCGTCAGAGACATTTGAATGTGTATGAAAATCTACCATACTCGGATATTGTATCAAAATTCTGCGGTTTTACACATCATCCGAAGTGCAAAACATAGATTTATTAAAATCGTTGATTAATGGAGTTTTTGTTACTAAAATATTAGGTGGGAGAGAAATTTTTTAAAGGATGGTCATTAAGTGTTGGATTACGCTCTGGTAAACGGGGTCATTGTTTCTCCGGATAAGGAAGTACATACCGGTAATTTAGGGATAAAAGGCGAAAAGATAGTTTCTCCGGATAGTAAAAATAAAGTTAATTTGAGAAAAAAGTCTTTTGTATATCCTTCTTTGATCAATACCCATGACCACCTGCAGGGGAATTACCGCCCTGCTGTCGGTCCAAAAAAAGGAAGCTTCTATCTTACATGGCTGCCGTGGGACAAGGATTTAAAAGCGTCAAAGACATTTGAAGAACGTTCAAAACTATCCAGAGAAGAATTGTACGCTTTATCAGGTTATAAATGCCTTTTCTCCGGAGTCACAACTGTAAATGATCATTTCCCGCGTTCCCTGAACAGCCAGATACTGCCTACCCTTCCGATAAGAGCAATCAATGAATATGGAATCGCCCATGAATCTACCTCTTACGATTTAAAATGGGGCGACGGCGTTGAGGCTGAACATGAAATGGCTGTAAAAAATAACTTGCCTTTTATTACGCATTTATCCGAAGGTTTTGACGATGAAGCGATGCGCAGCGTGAATGCGCTTGAAAAAATGAACATCCTGGATAGAAACTGTCTTTTTGTTCATTGCATTGCATTCAGCGATGAGGATATTAAGAAAATCGCAAAAGCGGGCGCAAGCGTTTCATGGTGCGGTTTTTCCAATATGTTCATGTTTAATGTGACGGCGAAAATCCGCAAAATGCTTAAAGCCGGTGTTAATGTAACGATAGGAACAGACTCTTCAGCTTCAGGATCGGCAAACCTTCTTGCAGAATTGAAATATGACAGGGAGCTTTACCGGAAACTTTACGGCGAAGATATCGGCGCGCGGACATTATTCGAAATGATAACTATCAACGCAGCAAAAGCGTTCCAGATGCAGGACAGAACGGGCAGCCTTGATGAAGGCAAGCTCGGCGATGTTCTTGTTTTAAAAGCCAAAGAAGAAAATCCTTATGAAAATCTTGTAAACGCAAACATGAAAGATATTGAATTATTGATTCTTGCCGGGGTTCCCATATACGGGCAAATGCGCTTTACGGATATTTTCAACGGAAAACTTCCCTCGGGATATACAAAGATAAAAGTCGGAAACAAGGAAATGTTTGTAAAAGGAGATCCTGAAAGTCTCTACCGTAAAATCAGAAAAAAAGTAGGGTTTAAAAAGAAACTGGATTATCTGCCTTTTGAACCGTCACAGGAAGGATAATAATGCCAAAACCGGCTCAATACCGTTCAGGTTCCCTTATTTATTTTCAGGGTGATCCTGCGGACAAGATATATATTCTACAGACAGGAAAGGTAAGTCTTGTATATCAGGATATGGAAACAGGGGCTGATATAAAAGACCCAGTGCAACCGGGAGAATTCTTCGGAGTTAAGTCCGCGCTGGGGCGTTATCCCCGCGAAGAAAATGCAATAGTGCTTTCCGATACAACCGTAATGGCATTTACAGTGCCGGAGTTTGAAGCCGTTGCAATGGCAAATTCAAGAATTATTCTGAAAATGCTGAAAGTGTTCTCCAACCAGATGAGACGGGTGCATAAACAGGTCTCAAAAGTAATGGCAAAGGAAGAGCAGCCGCCGGCGGACGGTCTTTACGGCATCGGGGAATTCTATTTGAAAAACAAACGTTTTTCACAGGCAAAACACGTATTCAACCGTTATCTGACATTTTATCCGTCAGGGAAAAATGCGGCTCAGGCTGCCAAAAATCTTGAAATTGCGGAAAATTCCCTGTCCCGTTACGGAGACGGCAAAGGTCCCGGCGTTTCATTCAGCAGTTCTGCGTCAGCGTCGTCCGCTTCGCCGGCGAATTCGGAAAAAACAGCCAAAAATTATTATGACGCCGTAAGCATGATTTCTCAGGGAAAGTATCAGGAAGCTTTTGTATTATTTAAATCGATAGTTGATTCGGGCGTTGAATCTGAATGGACTTCAAAGGCTGCTTTTGAAATAGGGCGCTGTATGTTCTTGTTAAATAAATTCGAGGAGAGCCTGAAATACTATACGAATATGCTGATAAAATATCCAAAACATCCGGACTTGCTGGATGTAATGTTCATAATGGGGCAAAGCAATGAGAGTTTGAGACGAAAAGATCAAGCAGGCGCTTTTTATAAAAAAATACTTACCATGGGCGGCGCAAACGCGGATGACAGCATTATTATTAAAACCAAACGGGCATTAAATGCCCTGGGAGCGTAATATGGCTATGGATTTGGCCGCGTTCGGCCGTTTTTCCCGGACATTTCATCAGGGAGATATAATTTTTTCAGAGTTTGAAGTCGGGGATACATTTTATCTCATTCAATCAGGAAGAGTGCAGCTTGTAAAACTTGCCGGAGACCTTGAACGAACCCTGGACATTCTTTATCCTTCGGAGATGTTCGGAGAGATGGCAATTCTGGAAAATTCGCCCCGTTCCGCGTCCGCCATTGCGCTAGATGAAGTAAAAGTGCTGGAATTTAATTCCCAGAATTTTGAAATTTTATTGCTCGGAAATCCGCAGATTGCCCTCAAATTATTAAAAATGTTCTGTAAACGCATTTACGATTCAAAAAGACGTTTCATGATTCTGACACTTCCCGATCCCCAGGCAAAAATAGCGGACGTGTTTCTAATGCTTGATGAAACGATGACTGATATAGATAAAACTACGGAAAAAAGGGAGTTTAAAACCACTGTTGAAGGAGTAGCGCACTGGGCAGGAATGAGCGTTAATGAGGTCAGGGATATTCTGGGGCACTTTACCAATCAGAGGCGAGTTGAGATATTCCCCGATCGCATCGCGGTAAAAAACATCAATGATTTCGTGCGCTTTGTGGGTTCGAGGCGAAATAACATCAAAAATCAATAATGCAGAGGAAATTATGTCAGATAATGAGAATCCATATCAAAGCCCTGAAAGCCCGATAATTCCTGTAACATCACAAAGCTCCGACAATTCCATAACTCCGCTTATGCTCAAATATCTGAATGAAACCAGCCCATGGTTAAGGTTTGTCGGAATACTCGGATATATATTATGTGGTTTTTTGGTTATTTTGGGAATTATAATAGCAGCAAGCTCAACCGTAGCGGCGTCGCTGCTGGGAAATGACTTAGAGAATTTTCCGATATGGATAATAGGGTTTTTATATATTCCGCTTGCTTTATTGTTATTCTTCCCCTCTCATTACACATTTAAATTCGGACAAAAAATCAAGAATTATCAGTTCAGCAGCTCAAATGACGATCTTGAAAATGCTTTTAAAAACAATAAATCCCTTTGGAAATTTTACGGTATTTTAATGATAATTTATCTGGCGATTTTTCCGGTAATAATTGTGGTATCAATAATTATTGGCGTGGCGTCTGCGACATCAGGACTGTTTTAAACAGAAAATGTCATGGGGAAAACCGGAAGATTTGATACTTCGCTGGAAGCCCTTACTCCTGAAGGAGTAAAATTTATCCTTATTCCTGCCGGATTTCCGGTGAGAACCCTGGCTTACGCAATAGACAAGGTAACGCAGTGGATTATACTCCTTGTGATTTCGATTGCAGGTAATTTTCTTCGTAATGCTACGGGTATTTGGGTTATTTTAATTTTAAATTTTCTGGTTGACTGGTTTTATCACATAATTTGCGAATTGTCATTTAAGGGACAAAGCCTTGGTAAATATATAACAGGCATAAGGGTAATCAAAAATAACGGCGCGCCAGTTGATCCTGCTTCATCATTTATGCGCAATTTACTGCGGTTTGCGGATACTTTTTTTTTCCTTTTCCCGATTGCGCTGATTTCCATAGCCGCAAGCAGCGGCTTCAGGAGGCTGGGTGACTGGGCAGGAAATACTCTGGTTGTATATAAGCAAAAATCATCAAGACAGCCGCGCGACATTTCAGGGCTGCTTGCACGCTGCGATCCGGTAATCCCTCAAATTAAATTGTCCAATGATGAAAAACAGGCAATCCTGAATTTTGCACGCAGCTATCATCTGCTGGGGGAATCCAGAGCCAATGAAATTGCCGGTATTTACGCGCCGTATTTAAAAGAAAACGACAGGTTTTCTGATTCTGCTTTTCTTCTGGGAATAGCGCGAAGTCTGTCAGGTGAAAATTCATTAAAAGAGCCGATTCAACAATGACCGAAAAAAATTTTATTCAGCGGCGTGAAGCTGCATGGAAGGAATTCTCAAAACTGATAATAGGCAGTAAAAGCGATTTAAAAAAAAGAGCGGTACAGTTTATCAGCAGATTCAGGGAGATGACTCAGGATCTAAACACCGCGAAAGCATGCGGTTATGATCCGGCGATAATAGAGCGGTTGAATATGCTGGTAAATGAGGGAAATCAAATTTTATATGCACAGCATAACTGGACTTTGAAGGAACCGCTTCGTTTTATACGGTATACCTTTCCGCAAAAAGTAAGATCGCAGTGGAGGGGGATACTGGCTGTTACCTTGCTTTTTTACGGCATTGGAATCTTTTTCCTTCTTTTATGCGTTCGCTTTCCCGACATTACTTCGGAACTTCTTCCCGCGCATCAGCTTGTTCAATATGAAGAAATGTACAACCCGGAAAATGAGCTTTTTCTGAAACCCCGCGACACAGGCAGCGATGCTGATATGTTCGGATTTTATATCTATCATAATATTTCAATCGCATTCAGAACATTTGCATGCGGAATTCTCGCAGGTTTTGGGAGTCTTTTAATTCTTTGCTTTAACGCCGGTTTTATGGGGATAATAGAAGGTCACCTGATAAATACAGGTTATGCGAAAACCCTGTACCCTTTTATAATTACGCACAGCGCTTTTGAGCTGACAGCGATTATTTTTTGCGCTTACGGCGGAATGCTGCTTGGATACCGCTTCTTTGTAACAAATGGATTAACGCGCGGGGCTTCGGTAAAAAAAGCAGGACAAAACGCATTCCCGGTTATCGCAGGCAGTGCGGTAATGCTTGTTATCGCGGCGGCTATTGAAGCTTTTTGGTCATCAAAACATATGCTGCCTTTCGCCCTTCGCATGTCAGCCGGCGCCGCGGTGTGGATACTATTGCTTTTATATTTTCTGCTTGCAGGCAGGAAAAAACAATGAACTTCCCGATTGATGCAACTTTAAGAAAAAAAGACCCTCAGGAAGCGGCTGATACAGGATTGCTGTTATGGCGGGAGAATTTTGCAGGTTTACTGCTTTTTTTCGCGATCCCCTTCTGGATATGCGCATTTTCCCTGCGCCTGCTTCCCGGCAGCCTGCATTATTTATCGTGGCTGGTTTTATGGTTTTTTAAGCCGTTCTTTGACAGGCTTGTTTTGCATGTAATATCTGTGCGATTCTTCGAAAGCGGCGCAGATTATAAACGGTTGCTGCAGGGACTCGGTAAAACCCTGCGGCGCGGGCTTTTGGGAGACCTTTTATGGAGACGTTTCAGTCCGCTTCGCGCTTCAATGATGCCGGTAAGAACGCTGGAATATGGCAGTAAATCAAGGAAGGAAGCTTTAAAAAGAAAAACTCTTTTAAAAACCGGGGGATTAAATTACTGCTTTTATTTAACTTTCTGGGGTTTAGCGCTTGAAACAGCGCTTCTTGCCGGCGAATATCTTTTTGTTTACATGATGGCAGGTTTTCTTACAGGAGAATATTTTTCATTAACCTCTGAATTCCTGGCAAGTGCGGAAGTTTACTTTTTTGCGGCATGGTGTTTTAATTACATGTTAGTTGAAACTATCTATGTCTGTATGGGATTCAGCCTTTACATCAACAGCCGGATTAATACGGAAGGATGGGATATCGAAATTATATTCCGCGGTTTCGCGAAAAAATTAAGGGATAAAAAAGCAGCCGGAATATTGATGATCGTCTTTGTTGTTTTTTTATTTTTTCCTGTTAATGCGTCAACAGAAGAACTGATTCCTGCGCAGGACGCTCCCCTGCATATATTGCGGGAAATTATTGATTCTCCTGAATTCGAAGAAGAAAAAACTACGTGGGGAGTCAGGTTAAAAAATCCGATTGAACTGAGAGATACTCCGCAAATCCATGTTAACCCGATATTTGAAAAAATAAGAATAATAATCGGATATATATTAAGAAGCGTTTTAGTAATAATTATCGCCGTTCTTGCGGTATTTTTATTTTATTATACAGGAAAATTCATACGCGAAAAAAATCCTGCGGCACTAAAATCAAAACTTACAGCGCTGAATGGGTTATCATCGGCAAATCCTGATGAGCTTCTGGAAAAATCCGTTAATTTCCATAAAATCGGCAATCCGCGTCTTGCGTGGGGCTATTGCACAGCGGCGGCAATATCGGTATTATCCATGCGGTACAATCTCTCTTTCCCGCCAAACGCGACAGAGAATGAATGCGCCGATATAGCAATCTCTTCGCCGGACAGCGTCCGCCGCGACGACAGCGAAGCTTTCCGCAGCCTGATAAATCACTGGGTAAATCTTGCTTATGCGGGGCATCTACCGCCGGAAGGCAGTTTTGAAGAAGCGATCGCTTTTTGCAGATGTTTAAGGAGCGCGGATGAGTAACCGTATTTATATCAGTGCCGCCGTTGTTTTTATTACCGCGCTGCTTGGAATAATTGCGTATAACAGTCTGGAAATATATCATGAAACAGAACATTTACGCAGGGTGTATCCTGACAGGTATTATGTTCTGGAACAGTGGCTGAAAGAAACCGGCAATCCCGTGAGGGTTGAACACTGGAAAAATTTAAGAGCGCTTGAACTAATACAGGAAAAAACCATTGTAATTTATTCTTCAGCCTGCAGATGGGAAGATGCGGGAGAATCTCTTTTGTCATGGGTAAAAAACGGAAATTCGCTTGTTATCTGCATAGATAATCAGGAAATAAATGAAATAGACTATAACCTTTGGCCGCTTCTGACAGACCTTGGAATCTACGTCAATAAAACTTCTTACTCCGGTGATTATTTCCGCGGCGATACTCCTCATTTTGCCTGGGATATCTGCTTCGATATTGATGAAAACACAGAAATATCAACGATGAAAGATAATAAGAACAACATAAGGCTGGCGGAAGTTTCCGCGGGAGAGGGGAAATTAACAGTTATCGGCTATCCTATATTTATGAATAACAACTATATGGAAAAAGAAGCCAATGCCCGTCTTGCCTGGGAATTGACAGGAGAGCGGGCAGGCGGCAAAGGAGTGCTTTTTATCCGCACTGTAAATACGGAGAAATCCCTTTTTGGAAAAATTATTGAAAGGGGAACTCTCTTTCCTCTGGGTATATCGGTATTTCTTGTTATCATAACGGGGTTTTGGATGGTAATTCCGGCATTCGGTCTTGTATTCGATGAAAAACCGAAAAACTCACGTCCTATACAGGAACGTTTTTCCGCAGAAGCCGGTTTTCTGAAAAAATACAGGGCGCTTGATTATTATATTGATATTTATAATCGTGAACTGCAATCATCTGAAAATAATGAAAACACGGAATCGTATTCAACACGTATGGAAAATTATAATTACAGGGATATAATTAATAAATTACGGAGATTTAATGATGAAACGGACAGACTTAAGCGCAGAATCGGCAGCATCAAAACTTGAACAGGTTAAAAATGAAATAGCTAAAGCTTTTATCGGACAGAAGAAACTGGTGGAGCATGCGCTGATTACCATGATTGCAGGCGGGCATCTTCTTGTTGAAGGCGTTCCCGGTCTCGGTAAAACCCTGCTGGTTCGCGCGCTTGCAAAAACAATCGAAGGAGAATCAAAAAGGATTCAATTTACTCCCGACCTTATGCCGAGCGACATAACGGGTAACATCATGCTTGATCCGGGCACCGGTAAATTTATTACGCGCAAAGGACCTGTCTTTGCAAACCTCCTGGTTGCCGATGAAATTAACCGGGCGCCGGCCAAAACCCAGGCGGCTCTTTTTGAAGCGATGCAGGAGTTTCAGGTGAGTCTTGACGGTGAAAGCCATCCCCTTCCTTCTCCTTTCATGGTTTTAGCGACGCAAAATCCGTTTGAACATGAGGGAACCTATCCTCTGCCCGACGCGCAAAAAGACCGTTTCCTGATGAAGATGACTGCTTCATATCCGGCTGCCGAGGAAGAAAAAATGATGGTCGCAAAAATTCTTAACGGAGACACAGGAGCGCAGCTTTCCATTTCTGGAGTCGAAACTGTAATTGATACAGATGTGTTTACAGAAATTAAAGAGCTTGCGGCATCCCTGCGGGTCGATCCTTTGGTGATTGACTACGCCGTCCGCATGACTGCCGCTACAAGAGAAACTGCAGCTGTAGAAACAGGAGCGGGACCGAGAGGAAGCCTTTCCCTGATCCGATGCGCCCGCGCCCGCGCTCTGCTTTGCGGCAGAGACTTTGTCCTTCCCGATGATGTAAAAGCTCTTGCATGCGAAGTTCTTGCTCACCGCCTTACTCTCTCCGCTGAAAGCGAGCTGGAAGGGCTTAATGAAAAACGAATCATAGAAAATCTCCTGCAAAAAATTGAAGCGCCGAAGGGAATCTCAGGAAATGAATAGCCGTTCAATCCTGATACCGGGTAAAGCGCTGTTTACCGCGTCACTTTTTTACATGGCGCTGGGATGCGCCGTATTCTTTATTGATATTTTATTTCCATTGTGGATTCTTGCAGGCGCGGGACTTTTACCTCTTATAATCATTGACTTTACTTTTCTTTTTTTACTTTGCGATCGTCTGCGGGCGGAAAGGGAAATTCCTTCATCTGCGGCGCAGGGTGAAACAGTACACGTTAAATTATTCATTCACCGGACGGATCGTCCGATTCTTCCCAGCCGGGTTCGTTTATACGATTTTTTTCCCGGCGCAATGAGCTGCCGCTCGTTCCCGGCAAAACTAGATTTATCAGCGTTAAGGAACAATAAATCCATTGTCTTTGAATACAGCCTGACGCCGGAAGACCGGGGTCCCTGGTTTTTTTCCGGTCCTGAGTTTCTTCTGGGTTCTCCGCTTTTCTTCTGGCAATTGCGCGTAACGCACAGCGTCATAAGCAGGGGACGCACATATCCCAATTTCAAACAACTTGCGCAGGGGACGGAGTTAAAGGGAAAACCCGAAAAAGGCGAAATCCGTCAAATCCGCAAAAGGGGACAGGGGTTGGAATTTGAAAGTCTTCGGGATTATCAAAGGGGAGATTCGATTAAACTGATAGACTGGCGGGCGACAAGTCGCAACCGCAGACTGGACGGCAGCCTCAAGCTGATAGTCAGAAATTATCAGGAAGAGCAGGATCAGCAGATTCTTTTTATAATTGATTCTGGTTACCGTCTGCCGGATCATTACTTTGACAGCGCTCTTGAAGCAATGCTGCTTCTTTCGTTTATTGCATTGAAACACGGCGATGCGGTTGCGGCTTCAAGTTTCGGCTCTCATGATTTGTGGATACCTCCGCGCAAAGGCATGAGCGCCTATAACGCTCTTATGAACGGGTTATACGATCTTCACAGCGAGCCTGTTCCTTCCTCTCCTTTTCTCGCCCTGGAAAACGCCCTGACCCGTCTTCACCGGCGCAGTTTTATCGTTCTTATCAGCAATTTCCGCGAAGAAGACGATAAATCCCTTTCATGGATACTCCCGCGGATTGAAAAACGCCATCTGCTTCTTCTTGTGAGTTTCCGTGAAAGCGAAGCGGAAACGATTGCCTTTCCGCCGGAAGTTTCGCATAACAAAACCGATGAAGAAACGCTCAAGGCTGCTGCAGCTTTTTCATATCTTGCAAACCGCCGCCGCCTGTACCGTAAATGGGAACATTCTGGACTGCTGGTTCTGGAAACTTCACATCACCATGTCTCTTCGGCTCTTATCAATAAATATTTAAGCGTAAAAAGATCCGGGAAGCTTTAAACATGGAAAATAAAAAACTGCTTGTTGTTTCTGACACTCACGGCTGTTTATCTGCACTGAGAGCGGTATTAACATGGGCAAATAATCACATGCCGCCGAATGATACAATCGCCTGCGCAGCGTTTGCAGGAGACGGTGTTTCCGATCTTAGTCAGGCTTCAAACGCGGCGGGTTTTTCATGCGAATGGAAATTTATTCGCGGAAATAACGATTATAATCATTCAGTGCCTGACATCTCAGTCTTTGATTTTAACAGTCATCTTTTTTTTATGTGTCACGGACACCGGCACAGTCTTTATTCCGGCTATCACGCGCTTTTAAATTCCGGAAAAAACAATAATGCTGATGTTGTTATATTCGGCCATACTCATGTTCCGTATTTGAAGAGGGTAGGAGGGATTCTTATTGTTAATCCCGGCAGCGTCGGAAGACCCCGCAGCAGAGCGGGAGCTACATTCGCAGTCATTGAGTGCGTATCCGGCGAAATCCCCAAAGCGGAATTCTTTCAGATTGGAACGCATGGAACGATTCGGAAAGTGAAGATTCCGTAAATATTACGGTTCATAATTTTTTAGCTTATCCGCAATGTAAACAACAGAAGACGCAATCCCCCTTATGTCTTTGGCTTCTTCGTTTAACTCTTTTGTTTTAACAAGTTTTAAAAGTTCATCAATCAATTTGCTGTCCGCTTCGCTCCAGCAGGTAACCATCATGCCCGCCAAAACGCCCTTATATCCTTTTTCTTTGGCAAGCCTGCTGTATTTTAGCGCTTCATCAAGCAGAAAGCGCGTTTGTTTTAATTCACGCCAGGAAGCCGGTATTACGGTGAAACCTTTTTCGAGTAACGCTTCGATTCCGGGAAAACCTTTTTCATTCATTTCATAATGCCAGTCTGCAAGCAGAATATCATTGGGGATCATGCCGGCGGCATTCCATGTACCCCATATATCCCCTTCCCATGCATGATAGCCAAAAGCTTCCGCATGATTCAAACGGTCAGCCCACATCATCATCTGCCAGCCCTTTTCCTTTACAATATGATCATGAAGGATATTGACTGTACGCGCAAAAAGTTCAGCGCGGCTTTTATTTTTACAGCGCGGGCAGACAGCAAGGGAAAAAACTTCATCCATTCCGACATGAATGCAATCAGCTTCAAGGTCTTCCATAATTTCATCAATCATGGGAAAAACATATTTATATACATCGTCATTGGATGCGCACCAGCTATGGCAGTAGAATTCTAAATCAGGAGTATTCTCGGCGTCGCCGTCTTCCGGAATTTCAGGCGTTTCATCAAATTCAGGGTGCGTTCTTAAAAGTGCATTTTTTTTAAAACGCCAGCCCTGATGCCCCAAACACATGAATAACGGAACAATACGGATTCCTGTTTCCTTCGCTGCGGCGGCGACTCTTCTGGCTTCGTCCCTTCCAAAAGTGCCGTCTGCAAGTTCTGGAAAACATCGGTAATTATATCCGGGATTTAATTCGAGACATAAAAAATTTATGCCTAAAGGCGCGAGACCTTCGCGTATATATTGAATTAGTATATCAGCAGTTTGCGCTTCCCTTATCCGCAAATGAGCGGCTTTTATTACATGGTTTAACATATTAAACTATTACTTTGTTAATTCTGGAAAGCAAATCTTCCTTATCGTAGGGTTTTTTTATAAAATCGGCGGCTCCAATATCAAATGCGCGCTTTTCTTCTGTTGACGCATTTACGGCTGTTACAAAAATAATTGGGACACTTTTTAAAAGACTTACCGCCTTTACTCTTGAAAAAACTTCCCATCCGTCCATCTCCGGCATTAATATATCCAGCAATATTAAACAGGGAATAAAATTTCCGTCATACAGGTATTTCAGAGCGTCTTTTCCTGATTTCACCTTGATTACTTCATATTCAGCGTTCAGCATATTTTCAGCAATTTGGTGCTGAGTTTCATCATCATCTATTAATAAAATTTTTTTCTTTCCATTGTCCACAGAAAAACTCCCAAATCCATTATAAGTAAATATACTATAATGGATTCAGGCATTTGTCAACCTGTATATATATGCGTAATAATTTCTTCCATTGGCAGTTCCTTTACCGCGATATCTGAAAAATTCACCCTGCGGGAAAGATTTTCTATGAAATCACCGATTACCATTTTTGATGTATCAACTTCCAGAGTGAGTTCCAGCGGAGATTTTTGTTTTATCATTCTTACACAATCCGAAAGAACCGCATTATCCAAATCGAAAGGCTGTTCGAGTACAAGTTCTACAATTTTTTTCTCACCAAGGGAGAGCTGAAGATTTTGCAGCGTATCGTCAAAAACTTTTATACCGCTGTTAATTACAATTACATGATCGGCAAGCTGTTTAACATCTTCCAAATCATGAGTTGTAAGAATAAAAGTCGTTCCGCCGCTGTTCAGTTTCCGGATAAATTCGCGTATTTTCGCCTTTGCAATAACATCAAGCCCAATGGTCGGTTCATCAAGAAAAACAACTTTCGGCTTATGAAGCATCGCCATGATAAATTCGCACTTCATACGCTCGCCGAGAGAAAGAACTCTCGTTGGTTTGTGCATTACCTCTTCTATTCCGAAAATGCAGGCAAGCTCATCAAGGCGTTTTTTGTAATCAGCTTGTGATATTCCATATATGGCGCGGTTCATGTTAAAGCTGTCAACCGGCGGAATATCCCAAACCAGTTGGGAACGCTGTCCGAAAACAGCTCCGATTTTTCCGACATACTTTTTTCTGTCGGCGTAAGGACGGAAACCCATTGCCTCAATTTCGCCTGCTGTCGGATAAAGCGCGCCGCAGAGCATCTTAATCGTTGTAGATTTCCCCGCTCCGTTCGGACCAAGTATTCCGCATACAGAACCTTCTTCAACATCAAATGATATATTATCAACAGCTTTAACAATTACCTTTTCGCGCTTAAAAAAACTCTGAATAGTTTCGCGTAACCCGCTGCCGCGTTTGTATGTTGTATAAGTTTTGGATAAGTTACTCACTCTTATTATCTTTTCATTAGTCATTTCTCATTCCTCATTTTCTATCCTCCGACTCCTTCATATAACCTCACCATATACAAATATATCAAAACGCCGAAAATCATAAACAGAAAGCATGGTATTACTGCGAAAAACGCAGATGGATCAAGCCGTCCCAAAAGCGCGTTTGCAGGAAAGAATCCAATCATGCTTACAGGAATTATAAATGCGGCTATCCCCTGTATTGTTTTTGGAAAAATCGTCACAGGATATTTTCCGAATGCGAGTGTACTGTCAAAAATTTCCGGGATACGGGAATTTCCTACCCACTTGAATGATGTTGACGCCATCAGCATTTGCATTCCCGCCATTACCGCGAAACCTGCCGCGAATAAAAGTAAAAACTGCGGAATTGCAGCTAACGAAGCGATTCCTGTATGCGACAGGGAAATGCCAAATAACACGCTGCCGCCGATAATTAAGCCAAAGCTTCCTGTATCAAAATTGGTTACAATTAAAAAAAGCAGCGGATTTACCGGCCGCAATAAAACAATTTCAAAACTGCCTTCGCGTATATGCTGCATTGTTGTCCATAAAACGCCGCTGAACATGATGCAGGCGATTCCGTTGGATAATGTAAAAACCGATTGTATCAAAAGAACTTCCCAGAAATTCCATCCTGGAAAAGCTGCTCCCGCTCTGTATATAAGGATGGTTACAAGCGGAAATAAAATATTAAATCCAAGCGTGATCAAAAGCGATAAAATAAAATTAAGACGGTAAGCGAGTTCCCGCGCAATAGCAGTCTTGATACACTCAGCGTAAATTATTAAATATTTTTTCATATATCATTTACTCTCCGCTTAGGCGCCTACCGCGGTAAATTGTTTCATCGCCGCATTATACATAAGCTCAGAAATAAAAAACACCAGCAGAACGGCGAAAGCCTGAATTCCGACTATATGAGGAATTGATATTTGAATATCACCTAACGAATAAGAACCAAGAAAAACCATCGCCGGAACATAGGATGTATATTGAAACGGCAGGAAGAATTGAATTACCTGCAATGGTTTCGGGAAAAACACAAGAGGAATGAGCATGCCTGAAAAAATGCTGCCTGCAAGTGAATAAACTGCTCTCAATCCGCCTGACTGTACAATCCAGAACGACGCCATTCCAAGACAATAGTTGACTAGAAAGTTCATTAAAAACGCAAGCATGATCGAAATAATTGTCCACAAAACGCTTGCAGGACGCATATCAATTTTAAAAAGTAATGTAAAAATTAAAACACATGGAATAAATTCTACGATAAAACCAAGAGTCCTGTGTCCGATTTTTTGAGAGAAGGCGAAAAAGCGGTGGTTTAAAGGACGCAGCGAAAATGTTAGAAATTTTCCTGTTCGTATCAGCATATCAAGATTCCAGTCAGCGAAATCCATTGTAAGATAATTAATTAAAGCAACTGCGCCGATGTAACGGATCATCTGCGAAAGCTCAATTCCGTTGAGAGGGCCTGAGCCTGCGTAAACCGCGGTCCAGATAAAATATTGTACAATAAAATAAACAGGTCCTACAAAAATAGAAACCATGGAATGGGTGCGATAAGCTCCCCATTCCTTGTAGGTAACAAACGCAACAGCTTTGCAGACTTCAATTTTTTGCTTCAGCGAATTTAATAATGTCAAATGATGCCGCTCCATATTACATTCTGTACATTGAACAGAGCTCTGCTGAACCAGCCTTCCTTTGCGAACGGCACAATCCACGCGGCGACAAATTCTTCCTGAGGATCAATGTAAAGCGAACACGCGCCGGAGCCTTCATGCATAAATGTTCCGTTTGAGTGGGAAAACGCAGGACCGTTACGCATATCAAATCCGATTCCGTGACTTCTGTCCGTTTCTTTTGCGCCCCATGTGTAGTTGGGAATGTTGAAAATCGCGCGGGTTGTCATTTTTTCAACGGCTTTTCTTCCGATGATTCTTGTGCCGTTTAACGTACCCCTGTTCAGCAACATGCTACCGAAGAGGTTTAAATCGTAAACAGTGGATTCAAGACCGCCGCCTGTTGACGGAATTTTTAATTTATCTCCAATCCAAAGATCGTCATCATTACGGGTTCCGTTAATGATTTTATTATTCCATGTTTCGCTTTCTTCATCGGTAATAATATAGCGTTTCGCCCTTTCCGACGTTGTGTCAAAAGACGTATCCTTCATGCCCAGAGGTTTGCAAATATTGTCTTCGATATATTTGTGAGCGTGAACACCGGTTAGTTTTTCTATTATCGCTCCGATAATTACAAAACCAAAACTGTTATACGCCCACTCAGTATCCGGTTTTACCCTGAAGCCGTTTCCGATTGTGCTTAACGCCGCCGTGATCCAGTCAAAATCTTTTTTCTTTTCTTCATCGCAGAGTTTATACGCGTCAGCTATCAAATCCCAGTAGTTGCTTTGATACTTATTCTCGAAACAGCCGCCGTCCGCATGCATTCCTGAAGTATGAGTCAATAACTGAAAAGGCGTTACTCCGTTAAAAGGCGGCGTGTTAAACTGCGGCAGCGTTTCGCCGACCGGAGCGTCCAGGCGCGTAATGCCGTCTTCGACAAGTTTCATAAACGCGACTGTAGCGAAAACTTTTGTGATCGAAGCGATGTAACGCACCGAATCGGGCTGTACCGGAGTGTTGTCTTCCACGCGGAAAGATTTTTTTCCGATGCCGTTGTTCGCGAAAATTTTTCCCTTACGTGAAAGGCAATAGGTTGCGCATTGAATTTCGCCGTCATCAATGAGGCGCTGAAAGTGGGTGTTCAGCACATCAAGCCGCTTTTCATTGTAACCTGCTTCCGACGGCTTACAATTAATTTTTCCTGCTGTAAATAACATAAATTTCTCCTTAAAGTCAGTATAGTAAAATAAAAAATTTTAAATGATCATTTTTGATCATTTTTTTAATATTACAGTGAAGAAAATAATTAAAGGCTGGCGTTTAAAGGATGCCGGACCAAATTAAATTCTGCACATTGTAAAGCGGACGCATAAACCATCCGTGTTTAACAAAGGGCGTAAACCACGCAGCGACAAGACGCTCCTTCGGATCAATGTAAAGAGAGCTGTAACCGTAACCTTCGTGCATATATGTGCCGGCGGACATGGTAAACGGTTTCCCGTTTCTCATATCAAAGCCGATGCCGAATCCTCTGTCAGTCTCATTCGCCTTCCAGCAATTGTCAGGCATATTGTGGATTGAAATTGACGTCATTTTTTCTACCGCTTTTCTGCCAAGGACACGGCTGCCGTCAAGTGTTCCGCCTGCAAGCAGCATATTGCCGAACCTTGTTAAATCATAAACAGTCGAGTTTAATCCTCCGGCAGTACTTGGAATCCTGTCCCATAACGGATGTTTAACCGCAGTTCCGTTAAGCGCCATATCAATTTCTTCCTCTATATTTCCCGCTATGTTCGAAACTATAAAACGCTTGGCTGTTTCTTTTGTTATTTCAAAACCGCTGTCATTCATTTGAAGAGGCTTTAAAATATTTTCTTCTATGTATTTATGCGCAAATACTCCTGTAAGTTTTTCGATTATTTCTCCGAGCAGTACAAAACCAAAACTGTTATACGCCCATTCTGTGTCAGGTTTTACGCGCAGCCCGCTTCCGATTGTGCCTAACGCCGCCGCAATCCAGTCAAACTTGTTTTTTTTGTCATCGTCACATAACTGATACGCCCTGTCGATTAGCCCCCAGTAGCTTGTTTGATACGGATTGTCATAACAATATGCGTCGGCATGCATTCCAGATGTATGAGTCAATAAATGAAACAGCGTTATGCTGTTATACGGCGGCGTATTAAACTGCGAAAGTATATCGCCGACAGGAACGTCAAGCCGCGTAAGGCCGTCTTCAACGAGTTTCATGATCGCTGTGGCGGTAAAAAGTTTTGTGATTGAGGCAACGCCGTAAACACAGCCGGTCGTAAGAGGCGTTTCATCTTCTTTTTTGCATGACTTCCGTCCTGCCGCGGCATGCATAAATATTTTTCCGTACCGCGAAACGCAATATGACGCGCATTGAATTTCTTCCTCATCAATTAAGCGCTGTAAATGCTCGTTCAATACAGGAATTCGCTGTTCATCATAGTCAACTTCACCCGGCTTACAATCTGTTCTTCCTGATGTAAATAACATAAAAACTCCTTAACAAAAATATATTTAATTTTGCAGGTTGTAAATGAACTTTTTTGATCATTTTTATTTTGTTTTCTTCCTTTCCCTGCAGTACATTGCAATAGACTTGTGAAAAGCCTGCTTCTGCCTTAAATAAGCAGAGTGGTTATTTACATAATTATTTTCCCTGCTCTGGGAAAGATAATTTTTCCATTGAGATGCAGAGAGACTCCCGTCTTCCAGCGCGGCGAGCACAGCGCAGCCGGGTTCGCTTTTATGGCTGCAGTCATTGAAGCGGCATTTGGAAAAGAGCTCCTCTACTTCCGCAAAAGCAAGGCTGATTCCTTCACTTGAATCCCATAAGCCAATCTCGCGCATCCCCGGAGTGTCAATTACAAGCGCTCCCGATGAAAGACGGAAAAGCTGGCGGTAAGTTGTCGTGTGACGTCCTTTGCTGTCATCATCGCGGATTTCCTTCACTTCCATAAGTTCTTTTCCTGCAAGACGGTTTAACAGCGATGACTTCCCCACTCCCGATGACCCAAAAAAGACCGCTGTCTTTCCTGATTCCAGAAAAGGAAAAAGTTCATCAATGCCGGAACCGGTTTTACTGCTTACCGCGATAACTGGAGCCGCTCCGGAAAGTTTCCGCACTTCTGCCATGTGCAAAGCGGCATCATCAACAAGATCGGCTTTTGTCAGGACAATGACAGGAAAACCTCCGCTCGCCAGTGATGCTGTTAAATATCTTGCAATACGTTTTAAATTAAGATCATAATTCAATGACGACATGATGAACACATAATCAAAATTGGACGCAAGCACCTGTTCGCGCACATTTTTCGCGTAACCTTCTGCATGTCCAAGAAAATCAACCCTTGAAAATCTTGAACGGCGTTTAAGAACTGCGTCAATCAATGAAGAACCCTGCTCGTTATAGCGAATAACGACAAAATCTCCCACGACGGGAAAACTCTGCGTTTCTTTTATTTGCGCGCCTACTGTAATCATTTTTTCATCAAATGAATTTTCTTCTTCAAGATTATGGAAAAAACTTCCCTTTAATTCCGCAGACACTTCGCCGTATTCGCAGACAACCTTAAATCGATCCCGCCGCGTTTCTGTCACTCTTGCGGGAATATATTCATCATTGCATTTTTCCCTGATAATTTCCTGCGCGGCAAGGAAATCCGCGCCCGTAAAACCGTAATCGTTTAAATTGATTAACATGAATTTCTCCTGTGATTGCTTTTTTGTAATAAAACTAGTGATTGTCAGAGAAACCGCATGCCTGAGCGGGAATATTCTTAGTTTATCTTTTATTAATTGAAGTACAGAACAGTTTTAAAAAAAGATAAAGGAGGATTTTCCGCGCAAATTAATTTCATAACATGCGGTCTTTGTGAGTATTTCTTTTTTAAGCATATAATATCCTCCTTTATAATTGTTTTTAGAATAGAATCTGTTAACAATATACAGCTTCTTTAAAATTTTTTCAATAAAAATAAAAAAATATTTTAAAAATTGTGTTCAATCAGAATTTTTACGCCAAGAGCCACAAGAACAATTCCGCCTAACAGTTCGGCTTTTGATTTAAATCTCATCCCGAAAATATTCCCGATTTTTACGCCGCAGATTGATAAGCAAAATGTAATAAATCCAATTATCGCAATAGCTATGAATATGTTAATTTGAAAGAACGCGAACGTTACGCCGACAGCAAGAGCGTCTATGCTTGTCGCAATCGCAAGAAGCAGCATATTTATAAAACCAAATTTGTTTTCGCTGTGTTTTTCTTCTTTATTTTTGGAGAGACTTTCTTTTATCATATTGGCGCCGATTAAGACAAGAAGACCAAAAGCAATCCAGTGTTCAAATTCGCTTATTTTTCCGGTAAATAAGGTGCCGGCGAAATATCCTACAAACGGCATTAACGCCTGGAAAAATCCAAAGTAAAGACCAGGTAAAATAAATTCTTTTTTTGACGGCTTTTGGACTGATAAGCCAAGCGTAACTGAAACAGCGAAAGCATCCATTGAAAGACCGATTGCAATTAATATAATTGTCAGATAACTCATTAATAACCTTTATTATAAATAAAATATATTTATTTAACGGTTAGTGCAATCATTTATCCAGCTAAAGTATTCAGGAAATCCGTTTGCAACAGGTATTTGAATAATTTCCGGCAATTCGTATTCGTGATTCTCCTTAATAACTGCCTTAATTTCCTCAAATAGCGCTGTTTTTGATTTGATAAAAAGAGTTATTTCGCTGTCATCACATATTTCATTTTTCCAGAAATAAAAACTCTCAACAGGAAACAGCTGTACGCAGGCGGCCAGTTTTTTTTCTACAAGCAGCCGCGCAATGGCTTTTGCCGAATCAAGGCTGCCTGCGGTAGTTATAACAATTGAATATTCATTTTGCATCGTTATAATTTTGTTTAATATAAAATGATATAAATTAAAATAATACTTGACATGTTTTAAGTATTAAAGGATAAAATATTTATGACCGAAAATACCCGCAGAATAATCGAACAGATTCTCGCAGTTCCGAAAGGCAAAGTATCCAGTTACAGCGATGTCGCAAAAAAAGCCGGTATCCCAAACGGAGCGCGCCAGACAGTAAGAACGCTCCATTCCATGTCCGAAAAACACAATCTTCCATGGTACAGAATAATACGCACAGACGGCAGTATCGGCCTTGAAGGCGAAGGCAAAACCCTGCAGATAAAACTTTTAAAAAAAGAAGGCGTGAAAGTTTCCAAAGACGGAAAAGTTGATATGGCTCAGTTTTGCCGGAAATAGTTAAAGGCAGCAGAAAGAATAAGTCTGAATAAAGTTTTTTACAGATTGAACGAACCGTTCTATCTTTCTATATATCATATATAATCATTTTAAGGAGCGAAAAATGACAGAGAAAGAAAAATGCGTATTTGATGTGATTTTTTCAAGAAGAAGCATCCGCCGTTATGTTGACGGAAAACCTGTCGAAAAAGAAAAAATTGTCAAACTTCTTGAAGCGGCGATGGCCGCGCCTTCAGCCTGCAATCTGCAGCCGTGGGAATTTATAGTTGTGACCGAAAAAGAAAAACTGAAACAGCTTCTGGACTCAACTCAGGCAGGGAAAATCAGCTGCCCGCTGTCAATAATTATCTGCGCGAATACAAAAAACATTCCATGGGAAGGACAGGGCTGGATGATCGACTGCAGCGCGGCTGTTCAAAACATGATGATTGCGGCGGCTGCGATGGGACTGGGTTCCGTATGGGTAGGATCGCATAACGAAGAGGCAATACGCAGATTATTCAACGTTCCGGAAAATATAAAAGTGATGAACATGGTTTATTTCGGATATCCTGATGAGAAAAAACAGGCGGGAACGCGTTATACCGAGGACGCTGTTTATTGGGAAAAATATGATCCGCAGAGGAAAAGGACAATGCGGACAATGGATATGCTCTCTGATTTATCAGTAACTCCCAGATAAAAAATCGATCAGAATTCCGCTTGCGACTGCGAATAAAACAATAAACAGAATAAAAAACACAAAATGCTTCATTCCAAGTACGATTTTTACGGCTCCAAGATTTGTTATTTTCATTGCCTGACCTGTAATCATAAATGCCGCAGCGGAACCCATTGTCATGCCGTTTAACATCCATGTTTGAAGAAGCGGTATCGTCCCTCCCCCGCAGGCATAAAGCGGCACGCCGACAGCCGCTCCCATCAATACGCCGAATCCTCTGCTGCTGCCGAAAAGGCGCGCAAATCCGTCCTGCGGTACATAACGCTGGAAAAGCGCGGATAGAATAATACCTATAAGAAAGTGCAGCCCGGTTGCTTTAATATTTCTTCCTAAATTTTTTAAAAACCGTATAAGGGGATTAGGATAGGTATCGCGGTTTGTTATGCTGTCAAATTTATTAAACTTAAAAAATTTATCATTTTTAAATAACAGTTTTATGACTATTCCAGCCGTTATACCGCATAAAAAACAAAGCGTGAACCGTACAACAAGGGCGGGAACTCCCAAAGCCGCGCTGTAAAAAAGAAGCTGAGGATTTAGAAGAATTGAACTCATTACAAAAGCGGCGATCCAGTCTTCGCTCATTCCCTTTTCTGAAAAAGACGCGGCGACCGGAATTGTTCCGTACATGCAAAGAGGTGAGGCAATGCCCAAAAGGGAAGCGGGGACAATGCCGAAGATTCCCATTTTCGCACCGCGCATTTTAACAAAGAGCGAGTGAATTTTTTCCTTTCCGAATACAGAAATTAACGAACCTAACGCAATGCCGATAAGCCAGTACCAGACAATCTGTTCAAATTGAATCGAGAAATAATACCAAAAATAAATCCATTCCCTGTTTAAAATTTCAAACATCTAAAGTTTGACAAGTTCATATGTTCTTTTGCCGATACCCAGTGATGCCGCATGTTCAATCGTTAAAAGGCCGTTCCTCGATTCAATTCGGCTTATTAAATTTTTACCGTCAGAGGCGGCGTAAACAAGATCAACGCATGCCTGATCCAGGGCTACAGGATCAAGGGAGGCAAGAATGCCGATGTCTTTCATCGTCGGCGCGGCAGGCCGTCCATTGCAGTCGCAGTCAACTGAAAGATGGTTCATCACATTGATATAAAGAAGTTTTCCGCCGGAGCTGTCGATAATTGATTTAGCCGCTTCCGCCATTGATTCAAGAAAAGCGTTTTGATTCCCTCCCGACATACTGGTCTTGCTTTTGCCGGCTGTATGTATCCAGTTTTTTCCAGCCGTTGACGCGTAACCAATGGAAAGATTTTTAAGCGCGCCGCCGAAGCCGCCCATCTGATGTCCCTTAAAATGCGAAAGCACAACATGAAAATCAAATTCCTTAAAACGCTCTCCTACAATATTTTCTTTTAAATGCTTCCCGCCGTAAACAGGGATGCTGATATCGTTTTTTTCGTCCATTATAATAAAAGGCGCGATGCCGGAAAAACCGTGATCCTTTGCCACCTGGTAATGAGCCGCTGTGTTTGCGCGTCTTCCTCCGTACGCTGTGTTAGCTTCAACGATTGTGCCGTTTACATTCTGAACAAGATTTTTTATCAGCTCCGGTTTTAAAAAATGGGTGTTGCCCGGCTCTCCTGTATGCACCTTAACAGCCGTTTTCCCGCTTGCTTTTATTTCCAGCGCATTATAGACCGCCAATAATCCGGCAGGACTGATGTCGGAAGTAAAATAAACTTTTGGATTTCCGGTTATAACAGGCGCGTTTAAACCTGTTGTTTCATTTCCCCGGGAAGCCATATCCGCTGTTTGGACAAATGTCTGCGCTTTGGCTCTTCCGATACAGTTAGAGAAAAAGATCATTGCCAATAAAGCAAATATAAAAGTAAAAAATATTTTTTTATTCATTGCGGCTTATCTCCCGTTTATTATACCATCTCAATTTTACTTTCACTTCCGGTAAATGTAAACAATTAGTTTTAATTGTTCAAAACTAAGCAGCATACTTATTTATTTTAAATTTTTAAAGTAACATTAATATATAGATATTTGAATCAATCCGGAGCGCTGCATTGAGTGACACTGAACTGGAAACGCCGCCTTTGGCGACAGACCGTATCGGGAAAGAGCCGATAGGACGCCTTCTCTTAAGTTTTTCCCTTCCGGCAATAATCGGGATGCTTGTAAACGCCCTTTACAATATCGTCGACCGTATTTATATCGGGCATGGCGTTGATCCCCTTGCCATTGCAGGCATCGGTCTTGTAATGCCCCTGACGATGATAATAATGGCATTCTCCATGCTAATCGGCATAGGAGCGAATTCTCTCTTTGCGATACGAATGGGCGAAAGACGGCACGACGAAGTTGAAAAAATAATGGGGCACGCCTTCGCCCTCCTTTTCCTTGTTCCGCTTGTCATGATCTTCGCTGTCCTGTATTTTATGGAGCCGATACTGCGCGACATAATGAAAGCGGAAGGCAAAGTTTACGAATACGCCGCAGTTTATTTGCGCATAACGCTTTACGGCGCGGTTTTCGGCGCGATGAGCCCCGGTCTTACGCATTTTATCCGCTCTGACGGACACCCGAAAACTTCAATGATCGTACAGCTTGTTGGCGCAATATTGAATATTATTCTCGATCCGATTTTTATTTTCGCTCTTGACATGGGTGTGGCAGGCGCGGCGTGGGTAACCGTCATATCGCAGTTTGTATCGCTTGTTTTTGTTCTTGTATATTTTAATTCAAAATATACGCGGCTCAGGTTTCGTCCCAAATACATGAAACTTGAATTAAAGCTGACAGGAAAAATTATCGCGATCGGGTTCGCTCCCTTTATCATGCAGTTTGCGATGAGCCTTGTCGGGATTTTGCAAAACGCGACAATTATAAAATACGGAGGAGACGAAGCGCTTACAGCCATGACAATTTTCTTTACAGTGTTCACTTTTATCTTTATGCCCATGATGGGAATAGGACAGGGAGCGCAGCCGATAATCGGCTATAACTACGGAGCGAAACAATACGATCGCGTAAAAAAATGCTTTAAGCTTGCGGTAATCGCGTGCACAATTTTTCTTACATCAGGATTTCTGATAATTCAGATTATTCCCGGAATTTTATTTTCATTTTTCAGCAAGGATACCGGAAGCCTTCGCGCGCTTGGAATACTGACAATGAGGATTTGCACAAGCGCGTTTCCGTTTGTTGCAATTCAATTAATGGGCGGACAGTTTTTCCAGGCAATCGGAAAACCCGTTCAAGCTACAATTGTCAGTCTTTCGAGGCAGATACTGTTTTTAATTCCGGCGCTTCTGTTTTTTCCTGTGCTCTTTGACACGTTCGGCCTGCGCCCGATATACGGAGTTTACTGGGCATTCCCGATTTCTGACTTATGCGCGTCTGCGGTATCAGCGGTGTTTGTCTTACGAGAATTCAAAGCGTGGAAAAAATTTGAAAACCTGTAGAATTACAAAGCAGAGACAGATGTTTTTTCCCTTAAAATTTCACCAATAATTTCAGATGGTGTTTTATGAGTTCCAATAGAAACAGACATAAGATAATTAGCTGAAAAATCATCCAGAGCTACCATTCGGGAAATATGACGTGCTTTTGCCGGATCTACACAAGGCGGATTATTTGTTACTTCTTCATCAAGCGCCCACGCTTCCTCTTCAGTCATTTTTGGCATTATCATTTCTCCTGTACAGAAAACAAATGGTAATAAATACTTCGACACGGCATTACATGGAAAATATTTATGTTATGATCGTCAATCTCATTATACATTAATTCCAGTTAATTACCAGATCGATCAAAACCAATGCGTAGATATTTATTTTCCATATTTTCAATCGGACCATCATAACAATAATGAAAAAAAGCCCATCGAATATCCTCTTCATTAATTTTATGTTTGAAAGCAGCTTTGTTGAATTCAATCTCTTCAAACATATTAAATAATTTTACAACAAATTAACATCAACGTTGTAATCAACGCCTTCCACATCAAAACCATGAGCTTCCAGAAAATCATGTTTAAAGCCGTAAACATCGGTTTCTGTAAAGACATTTTCCGATGTAACAGTTTTCATTCTTTCGTTGACTGCTATCTGCACCTCGTCGCTCATCTCCCAGTCGTCGATGCGGATACGGTTCTCGCTGTCAACAGGAACAGCGCCGCCTGTGTAAAGCCTTTCGCGGTACAGCCGCATAATTTGCTCAATGCAACCTTCGTGGAGTCCCTTTTCCTTCATCACTTTAAAAAGGCTGGAAACATAAAATGGGATAATCGGGATAACCGCGCTCGACCGGGTGACTAGCGCCTTGTTAACGGAAACCCATGCGCCGTTTATTTTATTTTTCAGTTTTTCGTTAATTTCGCGGCAGGCGCGTTCAAGGTCTTCCTTGGCTTTTCCGATTGTGCCGTTTTTGTAAATCGCCCATGATAATTCAGGGCCGATGTATGTGTAAGCAACCGCTTTTGTCTTCGGCGAAAGAAGCCCTTCAGAGTCCAGAGCGTCCATCCACAACTGCCAGTCCTCTCCGCCCATTACCTTGACGGTATTGGCGATTTCTTCGTCAACAGCCGGCTCCGCTTCGGCAACGCTGAAGGTTCCGTCCATTACATTTAACGTCTTGCCTGAAAACGCTTTCCCGATCGGCTTGATGACTGATTTGTGCATAATACCGGTTTTTGGATCAGTTCTTACAGGGGACGCAAGCGAATATACGACAAGGTCAACTTTTGCCGGGATTCCCGCTTTGGAAGCGGCCTGTTTTGCCGCCCGGCAGGTTTCGCTTTTGTTTTCGTCAGAGAACGCGTCTCCGTTTAAGGATACGGAAACAAGTCCCGCCTTCTGCGCTTCGCGGTCAAATGCTTCGTTATTGTAAAAGCCCGGAGTTCCGGTATGTTTTTCCGACGGCTCTTTCTCCCTTGATACGCCGACAGTAACGGCTCCGTATCCGAAAGCGGCGGCTATGCGGCTTGCAAGTCCGTACCCGCTTGAACAGCCGATTATAAGCGCAAGCTTAGGCGTTATACCTTCCGTCGCAGTCAGATTATTTTTTACATATTCAATTTGATTTTTGACGCTGACAGCGCAACCTATCGGATGGGCGTTAAGACAAATGTTATTGCGAACCATCGGTTTTATTACCATTTTTTTCTCCTATCCTACAAGACACATCCATTCGGCTTCAGCGGCAAGTTCATCGCCGACAAAGGCTTTCCCTGACTGCTTGATCATCTTCGGCGAAACGCGAAGGTTTGTGATTTCAGAGCGTACCTCGTCGCCCGGACGAACCTGGCGGCGGAACTTTACTTTATCAACTGTCGCAAGAAAGAACAGACCGTCTGCACCAAGAACGCCGAGTTTACGCAAGCCGGCGCCGCCTGACTGAGCCATCGTTTCAACAAGGATGACGCCGGGAACTACAGGGTACTCGGGGAAATGTCCCTTAAAAAAAAACTCCTTTTCTGTAAACACATGCTTTGCTACGATTTTTTCCTTACCGGCTTCGATTATTTCGTCGACAAATAAAAACGGCTCGCGATGCGGCAGCAGGTTTTCAATTTCATTGCTCATTTGTATTTCCTGAAAATAACAACGCCGTTGTGGCCGCCGAAACCAAGCGAACCAGAAGCTGCAGCATTTATCTCGCCGTACTGGGCTTTATTCGGCACATAGTCAAGGTCGCATTCAGGATCGGGATTATCAAGGTTGATTGTCGGCGGATAAAAACCGTCGCGGATTGCCAGAATACAAGCAATCGCTTCAATGCCTCCGCCGCCAGCTATACAGTGACCGTGCATGCTCTTTGTGCTGGAAACTTTCATTTTATATGCGTGATCTCCAAAGGCCATTTTCAGCATTTTAGTTTCGGTGGGATCGTTTATTTCTGTCGAAGTGCCGTGCGCGTTGTAATATTGAATTTCCTCTGGTTTAATTTCAGCGTCTGCGATAGCCGCCTTTACAGCGTTTACGCCGCCCATCCCGGTCGGATCAGGAGACGTTATGTGATACGCATCCGCGCTTGCTCCGTACCCCGCAAGCTCGGCGAAAATTTTCGCGCCGCGTTTTTTCGCGTGCTCTTCGCTCTCAAGGATCAATATTCCCGAACCTTCTCCCATGACAAAGCCGTCGCGGTCTGCGTCAAACGGGCGCGAAGCTTTCTGCGGCTCATTGCAGCGTTTTGACGAAAGCGCCTTTAGCATCTGAAAGCCGCCGATGGCAAAGGGAATTATTACAGCTTCTGTCCCGCCTGAAATTACAACATCACAGCGGCCTGCGCGGATTAAATCCAGCGCCTGTCCCAGCGCGTCAGTTCCGGCGGCGCAGGCTGTCACCTGCGTGTAAGCCGGTCCTTTTGTGCCGTACATCATCGAAATATTTCCGGCGGCTTCATTCGGTATCATCATTGGAACGGTAAGGGGAAGCATCCTCTTTGGCCCGTCATTGAATAATTTTTTATGCGATTCAGAAACAACTTCAAAACCTCCGATCCCGTTTCCAAGAACGATTCCTGTTCTCTCTGCTTCGCATGTTACAGACCTTTTGCCGTCGGCGGCAGGTTCGCCCAGAAGCTTCGCGTCATCGAGCGCCTGGACAGCCGCGGCTACCGCGAACTGGGTAAAGCGGCACATTTTGCGCGCTTCCTTTTTATCCATCCACTTTGCAGGATCAAAATCCTTTATTTCACCGGCTATTGTTACGTCAAACCCTGTGGTATCGAATGAAGTAATTGAACTGATGCCGCTCTTTCCTTCTTTCAGGCTTGCGCAAAATTCTTCAACCGAGTTTCCAATCGGCGATATTACTCCCATTCCTGTTACAACAACTTTTTTCTTCATTTTGATTACTCCTTAAATCAAGTCCGGCGCTTAAGACGCCGGACATATATAATCGGAATTCCCGAAGGGAATATACTCCTAAAAATACATTCCGCCGTCTACAGGCAATACCTGCCCTGTGATATACGATGAAGCGTCAGAGGCGAAGAACAGTACCGCCTGCGCGACATCATCCTGTTTGCCTGTCCTCTTCATCGGAATAATATCAATCATTTTCTTTTTTTGCTCTTCATTTAAAGCGGCGGTCATGTCAGACTCGATAAAACCAGGCGCTATCGCGTTTACGCGCACGCCGCGGGACGCTACTTCGTTCGCAAGGCTTTTTGTTACGCCGATAAGCCCCGCTTTGCTTGCGGAATAATTCGCCTGCCCGCCGTTGCCGTGAATGCCGACAACACTTGCCATGTTGATAATTGAACCGCTGCGTTTTTTAATCATGTCCCTTGCTACAGTGCGCGAAACAAAAAATGAAGCTGACAGATTTATATCGATAACCTTCTGCCATTCTTCCATGGACATCCTGAATGAAAGATTGTCTTTGGTAATTCCGGCGTTGTTGACAAGAATATCAAAACCGCCCGATTCCTTAATTGCATTGTCTATTGTTTCATCTACCGATGGAAGCTGCGAAAGATCAAGCTGCACCCAGTGAAGCTTTCCTTTTGCCGCGGCGGTTCTGTCAGAAAGATCTTCGGGAGTTTTATAATCAAGCCCCCAGACTTCCGCTCCTTCTGCGATAAACAAATCCGCGATTGTTTTCCCAATTCCCCTCAACGCGCCTGTTACCAGCGCCTTTTTATTTTCAAGTCTCATGTTTCCTCCAAATATTTAATGCGACTCTGTTATAGTCCAATTTTTGCAATGTCTTCCATTGTTCCCGCTCCATAAATAGGGATTTCGCTTCCGCTGTCCTTCCATAAACCCTGCAGCACTTTGCCAGGGCCTGCTTCAAGACAGGCATCAGCTCCTGTCTGCGCAATTGCCGCTTCTTCCGCCGTCCAGCGGACAGGGTTTGTTATCTGCAACAAAGCGAGTTTTTTCGCTTCTTCCCCCGAAGAGATAAGTTTGCCCGTAACATTTGAATACACCGGAACCGCAGGATTTTTGAATGCTGCCGCTTCCAGAACAGGCGCGAAAGACTGCGCGGCTTCAGCCATTAAAGGCGAATGGAAAGGACCTGCCACCTGCAAACGTATTACCCTTTTCGCGCCGGCTTCCTTAAAGCGGGTCTCCGCTTCAGCTAATGCGGCGGCGGTTCCGCTTACCGCGACCTGCTTGGGCGAATTAAAGTTCGCGGCGTAAAGGTCTTTGAGTCCTTCGCTGTTCCACTTTGCGATCAGTTCTTCCACCTGATCGGGAGCAAGACCGACAATCGCTGCCATGCCGGGAGCCGCATCGCCGCTTGCTTCGCGGAGACGGTCCGCTGTTTTTTGCATCGCTTCGCCTCTTGCCTTTACAAGGCGGAGACAGTCTGCGGCATCAAGTATGCCGCTTGCTGCAAGAGCCGCGTATTCGCCGAGGCTGAAACCCGCGCAGGCGGCAGGAGCGAAACCCTGTTCGCCAAGAAAGGCCGCCGCGGCGAGATTTGCCAGTGTTATAGCAGGCTGAGAGACATCGGTTCTTTTCAATGTATCTGCATCGCTGCTAAGAAGTTCTTTCGCGTCCCTGCCGAAAATTTCCGAGGCTGTATCAAAAAGTTTTTTTACAGCATCAGAAGAAAGCAGGTCATGCGCCATTCCTGTGAACTGCGCTCCCTGCCCTGGAAATAAAAATACAACATTTTTTTTATTCATTTAAAACAACTCCCGTTTTACCAAACAATCATATTTCCGCCGTAGGTAAGCCCTCCGCCGAATCCTACGGTTAAAATTAAATCACCTTTTTTAAGCTGCCCGCCGCGGTTCATTTCGTCTAACGCAATAGGTATTGAAGCCGCCGAAGTGTTTGCGTATTCCTCGATATTAACATAAATTTTTTCAGGAGGAATATGCAGCCTTCTTCTTGCGGCCTGAATAATCCGGGCATTCGCCTGATGCGGAACGATATACGCAATATCATCAATGGCGGTATTTGAAATTTTCATCAATTCGCTGATTGTATTGGTTATGGCTCCGACGGCGAAATTGTATACTTCCTGGCCGTTCATCCAGATGCAAACAGGTTCAGCGACAACCTCGCCGATTTTATAGGGATTTCTGGTGCCGCCCCTTTTCATCATAAGACTATCTGCGCCCGAACCGTCGGCATATAAAAGACTGTGCAGAAGACCGCTTCCGCTGTCCTTACCGGTTTTTTCAATTACCAGCGCTCCCGCGCCGTCGCCGAATAAAACGCAGGTTCCCCTGTCTTCCCAGTTAACCACCCTGCTTAAAACTTCAGAGCCGATAACAAGGACGCGATTTCGCCGCGCACTGACGCTTAAAAGAGCGGCTCCTATTTCCATGCCGTATACAAAACCGGTGCATCCGGCGGTTATATCCATAGCAGCGGCGTTTTTTGCGCCGATTTTGTTTTGCACAATGCAGGCGGAAGAAGGAGTGCCGAAATAATCAGCAGTAGCTGTCGCCAGAAGAATCATATCAATGCTTGACGCGGCTTCGGCGGCAGCCTTTTCTGTCTGTGCAGGATCATCGCCTGAGTAGCCTGCAGTCATCGCAAGCGCGTTTTTCGCCGCAGCAGCGGCTAAATCGCTGCAAGCTACGCCATCTTCTGCAATATGACGGGATCCAATCCCTGTATGGGAGCGAATCCATTCATCGGTGGTATCAACCTTGGCGGTTAATTCATCATTACTGACCCTTTTGGGCGGTACAGATCTCCCTGTTCCAATAATTTCAAATGTCATAATTTTAAATGACAAATATTCAATATTCGTCGTACTCCCAATATTTACAAATTTCTTGTTTTTGTCAAGATGTTTTTAGACACAAACTAAATTTTTATAGTTGCAGTAAATATCAGGCAATAAATATCAGGTTGAAATGATAAAAAAACCTGACCCCAAAGGATCAAATTTGTGAGACAACTTACCGAGTTGCCGAACAAGTCCAATGTCATTGCAAGGCAGACGGATCCGCCGTCTTCTTCGCAGGCTACGCAATCATTTATTGAAAGCGCAACCCATTGATTTAATGGCAAGTTGTTATTGAACGATCTTATGTCCTTGTTTGATTTACCCGATGGAAAAGCGATATCTTCAATGATCTTAAAACTTTGAGCTGCTTTTCTACAACCCCAGCAGGTACCCGTTCAGTACGTTTTCAAGGTACTCCTGCTTTCCGCTTGTAAGACCTGTCTTTCCGTAGCCGGCGTCTGTTCCGATTTTTGCAAGTTGTTCGAGACTCAGTTCGCCCTTTGAAAATTTCGCTCCGTCTCCGCTCCCGAATGACGCATAACGATCCTTAACAAAGCCGGGAATGACGCCGTCATCAATGATGCGTTGGGCTATCTGAAGGCCGACTGCGAATGCGTCCATGCCGCCGATGTGGGCGACAAAGAGATCCGACGGGTCTACCGAGTTTCTGCGGATCTTCGCGTCAAAGTTAAGACCGCCTGTCGTAAAGCCGCCGGCTTTAATGATTGCGTACATCGCCAGAGCAGTTTCATAGTAGCTAATCGGAAACTGATCAGTATCCCAGCCGTTAACCCAGTCGCCCCGGTTTGCATCAACAGAGCCGAAGAAACCGGCGGCTGCGGCTGTCTCAAGTTCGTGAACAAAATCGTGGCCTGCAAGTTCCGCGTGGTTTGCCTCAATGTTCATGCGGAAATCCTTATCCAATCCCCACTGACGTAAAAATCCGATGACGGTTTCAGTGTCAAAATCATATTGATGTTTTGTCGGTTCCATTGGTTTTGGCTCAATATAGAACACGCCTTTAAATCCCTGTTTACGCGCGTAATCCCTTGCCATTGTTAAAAACCGCGCAAGGTTTTCTTTTTCTTTTTTTAGGTCTGTGTTTAAAAGACTCATGTACCCTTCGCGTCCGCCCCAGAATGTGTAGCCTTGTCCGCCAAGTTCAATTGTCGCGTCAATGGCGGCTTTTACCTGTGTCGCGGCAAGAGCGATAACTCCGAATTCGGGATTGGTCGCGGCTCCGTTCATAAAACGCGGATTGCTGAAAACATTCGCTGTTCCCCAGAGAAGTTTAACTCCTGTTTCTTCCTGGAGTTTTTTTGCCTTCGTAACCAATGTCATCAGGTTTTTTTCGCTTTCCGCGGGGCTTCCGCCTTCGGGAGCCATGTCCCTGTCGTGGAACGCGTAATACTCAGCGCCAATTTTAGTAAAAAACTCAAACGCCGCTTCCATTTTACCTTCAGCCGTGTGCATCGGACTTTTCGCGTCAACATTCCACGGGAAAATATGAGTGCCGGGACCGAACGGGTCTGCGCCGTCAGCGCAGAAACTGTGCCAATAGGCAATTGCGAAACGAAGATGATCTTTCATCTTTTTTCCGCCGATAACCTTATCAGCGTCGTAGTACCTGAACGCAAGAGGATTTTTGCTCTTTGCGCCTTCGTATTTGATTTTCTGGATTCCGGGAAAATACTCTTTTGCTCCTGTAAAATAATCCGCCATATCAGCCTCCTTGGTAATTTTTGATTTTTATATGTACAGGGGTTTTAATGCCCCAAGATACTTTGAATAAACAGCGTAGGCTTCGTTATACTGCGTTACGCTTTTTCTGTCCGGTTTGATCGTTGCGCCTAACTCAACATGTTCGTCGGTTAAAGCTTCAATGGAGTTCTTTTTGCCGTTACTGCTTTCCAGACACCACAGCGCCTGAATCGCTCCTCCCATTGCCGCGGCTTCAGAGCCTGTAAGGATACGGATCGGCACATTGAGTGCGTTAGCTGCAATGCTCTGCCAGAGCGGACTTTTTGCTCCTCCCCCTGTCAGGCGAATCTCTTTGGGTTTGAAGCCAAGCGATATAAAGCCGTCAAGCCCGATTCTCATTCCGAAGATTGCGGATTCCAGCGCGGCGCGAGCGAGATTTTCGTTTTTAAAATTGGCGGCTGTAATGCCGTTTACGCTTGCCCTGCCGTTTGGAAGGTTAGGAGTTCTCTCTCCGTTGAAGAAGGGAAGGATCGCTATGCCGTCCGCCCCGATTGGCGCTTTTTCCGCTTGCGCGTCAAACGCTTTTACGTCCAAAGCAAGAAGCTTGCGGAATTCCTCGCTTGCGACAGTGCAGTTCATTGTGCAAAGAAGCGGAAGCCATCCGCCGGATGATGAACAGAACGCGGCGAGATTTCCTGTAGGATCGATTACCGGTATGTTTGAAAAACCGAAAAGAGTGCCGGAGGTGCCAAGGCTCATTGTCAGGAATCCGTCGCGGACAGCTCCTGTGCCGATTGCACTCATCATGTTGTCGCCGCCTCCGGAAGATACAGGCGTTCCTTCGTTTAAACCGAAAAGATCGGCAGCCGCTTTACTTACCGCGCCTGCGGTTTTTTCGGAAGCAGTCAGCGGCGGAAGATATTTTTCGATATCGGGAGAAATAAGTTTACATATTGCGGATGACCATTTTCGTTCCCGCACATTAAAGAGGGCAGTGCCTGAAGCGTCGCCGTATTCAGCCCAATACTCTCCTGTCAGCAAAAAGTTAATGTAGTTGTGCGGGAGCAGAATATGCCGCAATTTTTCGAAAGCGGCAGGCTTGTGATTCTTCAGCCATTGGACTTTCGGCGCTGTATAGCCGGGGCGCATTGGAAGCCCCGCTTTTTCTATCAGTTTTTTTTCTCCGCCCGCCGCTTTGGTTAGCTCTTCACATTCAACGGCGGTTGAAGTATCGCACCAGAGTTTTACATTGTAGACAGGTTTTCCCTTTTCATCCAACGGTACAAAACCGTGCTGCTGTCCCGAGACTCCAATCGCGGCGATGGAATTTTTTATTTTCTTGTCAATTTTTTCAAAACAGGTTTTTAAAACTTCGTCGTACCATTCCGCCTTCTGTTCTCTTGTACCGTCATTCCGGGCGATTATATCGACAGGCGCGGAAGATTGAGCAGCGATTTTCTTTTTTTCAAAATCGTAAACAACAAGTTTACAGCTCTGCGTTCCAAGATCAATTCCGCATACAGTCTTCATATGCCCTCCTGAATTTTCCATTGTATTGCATCATTATCAAATTGTCAAAGAAGTTGAACTTTCCCAAAAGCTGAAGTTTTGGGAAAACCTCAGTTATCTGGAAACTGAAATTTCCGGACTGCACTAATCAAAAATATCCAGATGTTCAAGGCTGATAAGTCCGTATATGAGCGAGAATATCGCCATTTGTATGCGGTTTCTGAACTGTGTTCTGTGTTTGATGGCGTTTACGTTGTTTTTTACTGTGCCTGCGCTGCAGTTCAGATATATCGCTATTTCATCATCAGTATAACCCTGAGCCATATATGTCAGGATTCTGCGTTCCGCAGCGGAATATGAAATATTATGTTTCCTTGTTTCGGAAAACTTGCCGGAAACAACTGCGCTGAAAACCTTGTGCGTGATCGAAGAACTGATATAACATCCGCCGTTTATTATAATTTTGATTACCGGAATCAGTTTATCGGTATCCGTATCTTTAAGTAAAAAACCTGATATTCCCGCTTTTAACGCAAGACCGGCGAATTTTTCTTCGTCGTTATCGCATATCATTATTATTGATGTTGACGGCGATCTTCTGCGAATCATAGGAGCGATTTCATGTCCGGTAATTCCCGGCAGATACGTATTAAGAATTAAAACATCAGGTTTAATATGTTCCGCCCTGATTACAGCGCAGGCTTCATCTTTTTCAACGCCGGCGATTATTATATCATTTTGATCCGACAGAGCGGTAATGATTTTCGCACGATCTTCATCATGTCTTGATAATACAAGTATACTGATAATTCCTTTCACTTTATTCTCCGTAAATAAATTTCAAGAATTATTAAATTAATTTTTTTATACGTCAAGAAATTCTTTAAGGCATGTTGAGTAACAGCTATTGGCATTAGATTGATATTTCCATATAATCTTGTTATTATGACTGTTCGATAATTTTTGTTATTGAACAACTTCATTAAAATTTATTGAACAAGGAAAATAGATGGCTAAAAGAGGTAAAATAACCGTCGACCGCGAAATGTGCAAAGGATGTCTCCTTTGTATTCGCGCATGTCCTGTGAAAATACTGGAAGTTGACGCAGGGATAAATTCTGCGGGTTCACATCCTGTAAAGATAATAAACAGTAGCAAATGTATCGCATGCGGCAATTGCTACGAAGTCTGCCCCGATGTCTGCATCGAAGTATACGAGGAATAAATTTATGAGCGAAAAAGTTTTGATGAAAGGAAATGACGCAATCGCCGAAGCTGCAATCAGGGCAGGCTGCGGCGCGTATTTCGGCTATCCAATCACTCCGCAGAATGAAATACCCGCGTACATGGCAAGGCATATGCTTGACAGAGGGCGCATCTTTATTCAGGCGGAGAGCGAAATCGCCGCTATCATAATGGTTTACGGCGCGTCCTGCGCAGGAATGAGAGCGATGACCAGCTCTTCAAGCCCGGGTATCAGTCTTAAACAGGAAGGGATGTCCTACGCCGCAGGTGCGGATGTCCCTCTTGTGCTTGTTAATGTGCAGCGCGGCGGACCCGGACTTGGCAACATCGCTCCCGCGCAGAGCGATTATTTTCAATCGACGCGCGGCGGAGGACACGGCGATTATAAATGCATAGTGCTCGCTCCAAAGAGCGTTCAGGAAGCGGCGGATCTTACTTACCTCGCCTTCGATCTCGCCGATAAATACAGGATGCCTGTAATCATTCACGCAGACGGAATGATCGGTCAGATGATGGAAGGCTGCGTTCTGCCGCCTGAAAAAGAAGCGCCCATACGCAGTTGGACAGCGGGCGGGTGCGCTGACAGACCTGATAAAAAAGCGATTCATATTACATCGATTGATCTTGTGCCTGAATCGCTTGAAGCAAAAACAAAAGAACGTTTTGTCCGTTATGAGACAATTAAAAAAGAAGAGCTTCGCTTTGAAAAAACAAATTGCGAAGATGCCGATCTTTTAATGGTTGCTTACGGCACCTGCGCCCGTGTTTGTCTTGGAGCGAGGAAACTTGCTGAAAAAGAAGGAATTAAACTCGGTATTTTCAGACCAATCTCCCTGTGGCCCTTCCCGTACGAAGCGCTTGGAAAAATTTCCATGTACCTAAGTGATCATGTTCCGCTTTTAACAGTTGAAATGTCCGAAGGTCAGTTGATTGAAGATGTGAAGTTATCCGCTTATTACGCAGAATCAAAATCCGCTGTTCATCTTTTGGGACGCTCGGGCGGAATAATTCCGACCGAAGAAGAAGTGTTTTTAAAGGCAAAGGAAATTTTAAAAAAATGAAAAAGATACTGGGACATCCTGAAAGTTTAAAAACTGTTCAGACGAAATACTGCGGCGGCTGCGGACATGGAGTAATTCACAGGCTCATCTGTAGCGTGATAGACGAGATGGGCGTCAGGGATAAAACAATAATCACCCATCCTGTGGGCTGTTCAATCTGGGCGGATCTGTACTTAGATTTTGACTCTGTGCAGCCGCCGCACGGGCGCACTCCCGCAGCAGCGACAGGCGTAAAGCGCGTCCGTCCGGATCATCTTGTGATCTGTTATCAAGGAGACGGCGACATGGCGGCTATCGGGACAGCGGAAATGATTCACGCCGCCAACCGCGCTGAAAAATTTACTACAATTTTCGTTAATAACGCAATCTATGGTATGACAGGCGGACAAATGGCGCCGACAACCCTCCTTGGTCAGAAGGCGGCGACCGCTCCCAAAGGGCGCGACGCAGATGCAGCTGGAATGGGTTACCCGATAAAAGTCGCGGAGCTTCTCGCTGTCCTGGACGGAACGCGCTATATCGCCAGGGGAGCTGTAAACAATGCGGCTAATGTGAGAAAAACCAGGCAGTATATTAAAAAAGCGTTTGAAGCGCAAATGGCGGGAATCGGCAGTACAATAGTGGAAATCCTGTCTCCCTGCCCTACAAACTGGACAATGGATGCCGTTCAGGCGGTTGAATGGCTCGAAAAAAACATGATCCCTGTTTATCCGCTGGGTGAAATAAAAAACACTCTTAATGCGATTGGAGTAATACCATGACAGAAAAATCGTTTTTTGCCGGATTCGGCGGACAAGGTATAATATCTCTGGGGATGCTCTGGGTTTATTTTGCCATGCAGGAAGGAAAAAACGTTACTTTCTTCCCTTTTTACGGAGCGGAAAAACGCGGCGGAATAGCGCGGGCAAGCGTAATTGTCTCAGATGACGAAATCGCCAGCCCATTGGTGACAACGCCTGACTCAGCTCTCGTTATGAATATGGATTCCCTGCCATTATGTGAGCAGATTATTAAAAATGACGGTGTAATGTTGATAAATTCGAGCCTTGTTAAGGAAGATCCCAGGCGTTCAGGCATAAAAACGGTGAAAATTGAGGCTTCAGGCATTGCCGAACAGATAGGAAATATCCTTTTTGCCAATATGGTGGCTCTTGGAGCCATGGCAAAACTAACGAAAGCGCTTAAATTTACCGATATTGAGGGTATCCTGAAGAAGTTTTTTCCGGCTGACAAGCATCAGTACATACCATTGAATATAAAAGCTATTCAGGCAGGGTTTGACGCGGTTTGACGGTTAGATTTTTCAAAGAAAATTGAAAAAAATCGAATATCACGGTTGACGTTCTGAATTTTTGATGTTAGTATGAACAAATAGTTCAAAGGAGAATATATTTTGACCTCGGTACATGAGTATAAACGTCTTGAGAATAAGTTAGTTTTAAAGATTAAAGACGTTTTTTTACTAGTTGCCGGGTTTTTAATTGATATTTTTAAGGTTTTTGGAAGGTTTTTAACCAGACGTTACACCATTGTTTTTGTTCCGCATTCCGAAAAGAAAGTTTATAATCTTCACGTAACAGTTTTGTCAATTTTCTGCTTTATCATGGTGGTTTTTGGAATTTTTGGCGCGTTTTTCTTTTACGGCACTTCATATAATAGCGGTATGTATACAATGGCCAGCAAGGACGGACGTTTGAGGGACACTCAGGCTTCGCTTGATCAGTTAAGGGATGAAACGGCTCTCCTGTTCCGTGAAGCGCGTAATTTTGAAAGCACTCTTTCTGAGGTTTTATCCGCTCTTGGTTTGGGCGCCAGGAGCAACTCATCGCAGAATACCCACGGCGATTTGAGTTCTTTTCTTGGTATCAGGGAAACTCCTGAAGGCCTGCTTCATGAGGTTGATGATATCAGGAAGTTAACTGCTTACCTTTCGCAGGCTGTTGAACCGATTAAAGAGATCGGCACTCTTCTGGATTCGCAAAGCGCTCTTCTTACCGAGATCCCGAGTCTTTGGCCTGTCAGGGGTGGGATTGGAAATATAACAATGTTTTTCGGTCAAAACATAAACCCCATAAGCGGGCAGTACTATATTCATAAAGGTATTGATATTGCCACTCACCGCTCTGGGGACCCCGTTGTCGCGACTGCGGACGGACAGGTAGTAACCGCTGAGTGGGCCTATGATTTCGGGAATTACATCATAATCAGGCATAAACACGGTTACTATACTCGTTACGCGCATTTACAGGCTTTCAGGGTCAGCGTCGGGCAGCGGGTTCAGCAGGGTGAAGTAATCGGTTATATCGGGAATACAGGTATTTCCACCGGTCCTCATCTTCATTATGAAGTTCATATCGGTTCTGATGTTGTAGATCCTTACAGATACATTACCATTCGTTCCAGCATGGCCAGACAGGGACGCTAAGTCTGCAAACGGAGTTTGTTTTGGCTCAGGAAATTTCAGATTATTCCATAAACACGATAATCGGTCCCAATACGGAACTGTTCGGCGATATAGGAGCAGGCGGTTTTACCCGCATTGACGGACATATTCGCGGAAATGTAAAAGCAAAGGGAAGGGTAGTTATCGGAGAGCGCTCCCGCATTAAAGGCAATGTAACCGGTACAAATATTACTATCGGCGGGGTGGTCTGCGGCAATGTAATCGCCGACGGGCGTCTTGTCATCCTATCAACAGCTGTAGTTATCGGCGTTATAATTACCCGCTGCATTCAGGCCGACGAAGGATGTTTTATAAATGGCAGAGTGGCTGTCTGCACCAGCGATGAAAGCTGGATAAAAATTACATCCGAGAATAAGGATGCGCAGGGAATAAAATCAGCCTTGCCTGTTTTTAATAAACCTTATGGCTAAAGTTGACAGCACTGATACTTCTTTTTACATGAATCCTGCCGCATATACGCAGGTCAAGGATGAAAAAAAAGCGGGTTCCGGGCGCAAAATACATTCCGATAGATCATTTTCCGATATATTTGAGGATTTAAGAGGCAAGACCGCAGACGCACTCGGACCGTTACGCGATCTTCCTGTATCTGAGGAATCTGTCAATTTGCTGATGGACGATGTCCGCAATACCGGTGATATTTTAAGAAGCCGCCCTTTTCCTGAAGAAATTATGCGTTATAAACAGGCTGTCCGGAATTTTATTAATTATGTCGTGCAGAATTCCTATTCAAAAGATGTTGAAGAAGGAATTCTTAATAAATACAAACCTGGCTTCAAAGGGCGGCGAAATACTCCCGAAGCTGAAAACAATAACAGATATGTTAAAATTCAGGTTATTGATAAAAAACTTGAAAGTCTTGCCGCCATGCTTCTTTCCAGCCAGATGCGTCAGATGGAACTCGTCTCGCACCTTGAGGAAATACGCGGTCTTTTGATAGACTTGCTGCAATAGGATAAATAATGAGCAATTTTAACGGATATGACGACATAGAAGATGATGAGATTTCAGTTGTTGACGATGTGCCTAAGCAGAGGGATATCATAGCTGAAGCCGGAATTGATTCAATCGCACCCGATACGCCGATTTACAGACTAAGGCTTTTGTATTCGCATGAAACTTTTCTTGCAGTCTACCGCGAAGACAATCTTGAACCGAATTCGATGGTAATTGTTCCTACCCGCTACGGTCGCGACTTGGCTCAGGTAATAGGGTCTGTCCGCGGGAAACTGCCGCAAGTTTCAGAAATCGCATGGATAGTGCGCATTGCAACACCTGAAGATTTGGATAAATCGAACAATAACAGAAAACTGGAAAAAGAAGCGTTCAATATTTGCAGAAAAAAAATTGATAATCACAAGCTTGAAATGAAGCTTGTGCTTGTTCATTATCTTCTGGAAGAGCCCAAAATTCTCTTTTTCTTTACCGCCGAAAACAGGGTGGATTTCCGTGAGCTTGTAAAAGATCTGGTGAGCGTTTTTAAGATGCGCATTGAGCTTCGCCAGATCGGAGTGCGCGATGAAGCAAGGGTTGTCGGAGGTCTTGGCGTCTGCGGGAGAGGTTACTGCTGCCACTGCGTTTCGGATAAATTAAAGCCGGTATCCATAAAAATGGCAAAGGATCAAAAACTTTCGCTTAACTCTGTAAAAATCTCCGGTCCGTGCGGCCGTCTATTATGCTGCCTTTTTTACGAGTACGGGTTTTATACCGAACAGCAGCGCAATCTGCCCCAGGAAGGAATGCGGATTAATTTTAACGGAGAGTCATGGAAAATAACTGAAGTAAATCCGGTTACGGGGCAAATCAAGTTAGGCGCGGACGACGGACGCATAATGACATTCCCCGTATGCCGCTTTGAGCGCGAAGATAATTTCTGGCGGATTAAAGGGTAGCTGTATTTTTTAATAGTATCTTTCTGATTTCAGACACAAGATAGAAAGACCCGGTGCCAAGGACGGGAAGCGCCGTTTTCTCTCTCTCATTCTCTGCGTCTTTGCGTGAGGTTATTGTGGAATTTCCAACTGCCATGTTTTCTGCCAGTTTTACAGCTTCCTGCGTATTTTCGATAAGAGTGGTTTTCTCACGCCCGGTTTCACGTACGAATGTTTCGTAAACCAAAGACGGATTACTGCTTTTAAATGTTCCCGGTGTAGTAACAATTATCCTGGAAAAATGTGAATGCGCTATCCTCGCCATTGCCGCCGCGTCCTTGTCCGCGGCGCAGCCGAAGATGAGAATGCCGCCTTCGCTGTATAAAAAACAAAATGTCTCAATACACAGAGACAGGCTTTCCGGCGTATGCGCGCCGTCAACTATAAAAGGCGGCATACCGGGCAGCGCGATATTTTCAAATCGGGCAGGGATTTTCAGGTTTTTAAGTCCGCGCCGGATTGTGTTTATGCCGATTTGCGGGAAAGCGATTTTTACGGCGGCAATGGCGAGAGCGGCGTTTTCTGCCTGTACTTTTCCGGGTACGGGGATTGAGAATGATGAATGAGGAAGGAGTATAGAAGAATTTGCAATGGAGAGGGAAAATTCCGTACCATGTACCGATATTTTTACATTTGAGATATCCGCAATATCAGGCAGGTAATAAAGACGGCTGTTTTTTTCTTCCGCTTTTTTCCTGAACACTTCAAAAACTTCACCGCTTTGCCTTGCAAGAACAAGAGGTTTTCCCTGTTTAATGATTCCGGCTTTCTCCCCCGCTATGGCGGTGATGGTATCGCCGAGGATATTCGCATGTTCAATTTCAATCAAAGTGATTACGCTCGCAAGCGGATCAAGAATATTTGTTGAATCAAGACGTCCCCCCATTCCTGTTTCTGTTACCATCACATCGCATCGCGCAAGACGTGCGCACAGGAAGAAAAGGAGGGTCAGCAGTTCCCAATAGGTAGGTTCGCTTTCGTCAGTCGAAGTAGCAAAGAGCGGATTTCCGGCGGCAGGAAGCAGCTCTTCAGCGACGCGCCTCGCTTCGTCGCCTGCGGCGCGGTATGTCTCTTCATCAAAGTATTTATCCCCCAGGCAAATTCGCTCCCGTATATCAATTACATGCGGCGACATATAGCGGGCAGGGTGGAACCCCGCTTCCGTTAAAATTGCGCATAACATCCCTGTTACAGAGCCTTTCCCCTTTGAACCTGCAATGTGAATGGAAGGCGCGCATTTATGCGGATCTCCGGCCAGCGCGGAGAGAAACACCATCCTGTCAAGAAGAAAACTTTTCGGTTTCTGTCCTTTTTCAAGATTGATGAATTTAGAAAGCCAATCAAAAACTTCGTCAGATGTTTTGAAATATTTTTTAATTTAATATCCCCGCAAAATAAAATTCAGTTTAACTCGTAAGTTTTCCCGTACTTTACTATTTCTACATTGGGGAAGCCGTTTTCTTCAAGGTATTTCTTTAGGAAAGCCTGTGCTTTTTTCTCGCCGTGAACCAGAAGAATCCCTTTCAGTCTGGAAGTATCCACTTGTTTAAGCCATTCCAGCGTCTCCCTGTAATCGGCATGAGCGCTGAACGCGTTAATTTCTTCAACATCGGCTTTAAGTTTAAACCATTCGCCGTGAATCTTGACCTCGCTTTCACGGTTGCGGATGCGTCTTCCAAGCGTATTTTCAGCCATGTATCCGACGGTCATAATTGTCGTGTTCGGATCCTGAATGTTGTGTATTAAATGATGCTGGATGCGTCCGGCTTCGCACATTCCGTCCGCTGAAATTATGATAAGAGGTCCTTTGCGATCGTTCAACTCTTTTGATTCCTGAACGCTTGTTGTAAAGTGCAGACTGTTGAAACCGAACGGATTTTTATGGTGTTTAATAAACGCTTCCTTGATTTCATCGTCATAACATTCGGGATGCACCTGAAAAATTGTCGTTGCGTTAGTCGCCATCGGCGAATCGACGAAGATCGGAATTTCCGGAATTATTCCTTTGTCAACAAGCAGGTGGAAATAGAAGACAAGCTCCTGGGTTCGCTCAATGGCAAATGACGGAATAAGAATTTTTCCCTTCTTTTCTACGGTACGTTTTGCAATGGCTGCGAGTTTGTTAACAGCGTCATCTGTGGAACTGTGGAGACGGTCTCCGTAGGTGCTTTCAAGGATGATATAATCCGGAACAGTTTCCGGGATTGCGGGATCGCGGATAATGGGTTTCCCTTTACGGCCGATATCGCCTGTAGCAAGGATGTTCAGTTCCTTGCCGTTCTTTTTGATTTTAATGGCTGCAATCGCAGAACCAAGAATATGCCCCGCATCATAAAATTCAAGAGACGCTCCGTCTCCTATAAACATCGGTCTGTTATACGAAACTCCGATTGTCTGGCTGACAGCGGCGATTGCGTCCTGTTCGGTATAAAGCGGAGTCCAGTCAAATTTTTCGCCTTTCTTTTGGGCCTGCTGCTTAAGGTACTTTGCGTCACGCGCCTGAATATTTGCGGAGTCCATCATGATTAAACTTGCAATATCTCTTGTAGCAGGAGTGGCATAAATATTTCCCTTGTATTCATGTTTTATCAACAGCGGCAGAACGCCGCAATGATCAAAATGCCCATGGGTTAAAATAACGCTTTCGATACGATCAGCGGCTATGCCGAACTCACGGTTTTTTCTTTCCGCTTCGGCTCTGGAACCCTGAAAAGCGCCGCAGTCAATAAGGTAGCTTTTCCCGTCAATTTCAAGCACATGTTTTGAACCTGTTACTTCTTCGGCTGCGCCGAGTGAATAAAATGATGCGTACATGGGGGGAGTATAGCACATTTATGTAAAATTGTCACGCTGACAAATTTCTCTTTAATCAGTACAATGTAAATATGCAGTTTCGTTCCACAAAATTAAAATCACCCGTTGTTTCTTACAGGGAAGCGATGTTTAACTGTCTCCCTGATGACGGTGGTTTATATGTTCCTTCAAATACGATTGATTTTCGCAATTTTTTTTTATTGATGAATGAAAAAACAAGTTTTAACGAACTGGCTGCGGCTGTAGCGCCTTCGTTTATTGAAGATTGCCTTAATCCTGTTTCAGCTTCCAGAGTTGTTCAAAACGCTTTTTATTTCAGTCCTGAATTAATAAAGCTTGATGAAAATTTTTCACTGTTAAATCTTTATAACGGACCGGCGGGGACATCCAGGGATTTCGGCATTGCGTTCATGTCCGCGCTGCTGGACGAATTCCGCGATGATAATGAAAAAATGACAATAATTTCCGCAGTTAGATCAGATGATGGTTTAAGCGAAGCTCGTGCCTTTGCCGGGAAAAAAGGCATTCGTCTTGTTCTTGTTTATCCTTCAGGGCGGATTTACGGTCTTGATCAATCGGCTTTTGTACGGAACGGCGGAAATATTCTTCCTGTTCAGGTTAACGGAAGTTTTGATGACTGCCGGCGTTTGATTATTGAAACGGTTAAAGACAGGGAATTTTCACAGCGTTATAAAATAACAAGCGCCAATTCCATAAACGCTGTAAGATTAATGCCTCATATTTTTTGCTTTCTTTATGCTTTTATTCAAATAAAAAATTCTTTAAGCGGGGATTTTATTTTCAGCGTGCCTTGCGGTAATTTCAGCAGTCTTGTTACAGGTCTTTACGCTTGGAAATTCGGCATGCCTGTAAACGGTTTCATCGCAGCCGTGAATTCAAATAATTCACAGGGAGAATTTTTTCAGGGGAAGTCTTTTATTCCAATGCCTCATATAACAACAAATTCTTCTGCTTTGGACGCAGGCGTTCCCCTGAATTATGAAAGACTTTCGTCATTTTACGAAGAAGCCCCTGCTGTTATGCGCAATATAGTATATCCGTTTTTGGCTGACGATAAACTTGCGTTTGAAACAATTAATGAAGTGTATCAAAAATACGGAATTTTTATCGATCCTCATGCCGCCGTTGCTTTCGCCGCTGCGCAGAAAAGGAAAGGGCAGGCCCATTTAATTGTTCTGGCTGCGGCTCATCCCGCTAAATCAGCCTGGATAATAAAGGAAGCGACAGGTGAAACCGTAAAGATTCCCGGTTCGCTTGCCGCAATACAGGAAAGAAGCGATCCAATGGCAAATATCCCTCCGCAGTTGGATGTTTTTAAAAATACAATTGAAAATTATTTTTGAAAAGGAAACCGTCAATTCATGGAAAGAATCAGTGATATGTTAAATGCGGATATTGAGCTTATTCAAAGTCTCGGGATTACCATAACCATTATTACAGGACAGGCTTTGCTGATTTGGATTATATGGAGTCTTTTTAAGGTATTGGCAGGAAAAATTGAAAATGCCGGAAAGGATAAAATAAAACCGCTGACAATAAGGAAATTCAAGCTTCTTACTTCCAAACAGATTATTCATGTTATAATTTTTACCTTACGGATAATTAAATATGCAATAACCCTTTTGCAGCTTTATATAACATTCCCTATTATTTTCAGTTTTTTCCCCGCCACGCAGAAGTACGCTTCATCATTATTCGGATATATTTTATCGCCTCTTAAAAAAATTTTTTTCAGCGTTGTTGATTATATTCCAAACCTTTTTACGATGATTATAATTGTTATAATTGCGCGTTATGTGCTTCGCGCCATGAAATTTTTTGCTGGCAAAATAGACAGGGGAAAGCTTGTAATCAAGGGTTTTTATCCTGACTGGGCGTATCCTACATATAAATTATTACAGGTATTTTTTCTGGCATTTACCGTGGCAGTGATATATCCTTATCTTCCCGGATCAGAGTCGAGGGTGTTTCAGGGTGTTTCTGTTTTTATCGGCATTATTCTCTCTCTTGGATCAACAAACGCAATTGGAAACCTTGTCGCGGGTTTTGTAATCACCTATATGCGGCCGTTTAAAATCGGAGATCGCGTTAAAATTAAGGAAATAACCGGATTTGTAGTGGAAAAAAACCTTACGGTAGTAAGGCTTAAGACGCATAAAAACGAATATGTTACTTTTCCCAATATAATGATTATGGGATCCAATATTATAAATTATAATACGTCTTCTGATGAAGATGAGGATGGATTAATTATATATGCCGAGGTTACATTCGGGTATGCAACGCCGTGGCAGACGGTTCATGATGTTCTTATTAGCGCTGCGTATGCGACAGATCATGTGCAGAAAAAACCGAACCCGTTTGTTCTCCAGACAAAGCTGGATGATTTTTACGCGTGTTATCAGATTAATTGTTATACGAAAGATGTTGATAAAGTTCCGTTGATTTATACTTTGCTGTATAAAAACATTCAAGATGGTTTTCGTGAAGCCGGAATTGACATGACTTCCGCTCATTACAGGGTTATATCAAAGTAAAGGTTTTACTGTAACCAATTCTGCATTGTTTTTTTATTATTTTGGAGTTATATTATATATATGCTGAATCCCAAAAAACCAGTAAGTCTGTTAGTATGCATTCTGTTATGTGCGGCAGTTTGTCCGGCTTTGTTTGCGCAAAACGAAAACCAAGATCATGATTTTGCTGAAATGCGTCCGCCTGTTACTGACAGAGATGAACTGACGGTTGTTTTTTCAAGACATGATGTTGAACTGGATTTCCGCAAATCATATTTTGCAAGCGAAGCCCAGATTTTTACCGCTGTTTACGAAGGGCTTTTTTCATATCATCCGCTTTCCCTGGAGCCTGTTCCGGCTGTGGTAGAAAGATGGGAATTATCCGAAGACAAACTCCAGTGGACTTTTACAATAAAACGGAATGCGCGTTACTGGAACGGAGATACTGTAAGATCGCAGGATTTTCGCGCCGCATGGCTTTCGCTTCTTGAACCGGTACGGGAATCCCCTTATTCAAGCTTGTTTGACGTGATACACGGAGCAAGGGATTACAGGAACGGAGTTGAAAAAAATCCTGATAATGTAGGCATTCAGACTCCGAATGACAGAACGCTTATTGTAAAGCTGACTTCTCCCGCTTCTTTTTTTCCGGCAATGCTCTGTCATCATTCATTCAGCCCGATACATCCTTCCATGCTTAATAATGATTCATGGTCTCCTTCAGGGAATGAAAAAAATTGGGAACCTCCTGTTTCCAACGGTCCATTTCGCATAACAGCAATGAACGAGGACAGTATTGTACTGGCAAAGAACAGTCATTATTGGGATCAAATGAGGGTCGAGCTTGAAAAAATTACAATTAAATTTGCGCAAGACGCGGATGACGCCGCTAATATGTGGAATTCCGGCGAAGCCCGCTGGATAGCAGGGGATGTTGATATTGAAGGATTAACCGATCGGTCAGGCATTCAGGTGAATGTAATGTTTGCCACTCATTATTATTTTATCCGCAGCGGGGAAAAGCCCTGGAATGATAAAAGAATCAGGCGCGCCATGACTCTTGTTTTACCGTGGGAAGAGATTCGTTCGAATTACTATCTGCCCGCAGCAACATTGATATTTCCGATTTCCGGTTATCCTGAAGTAAAGGGAATAACCGAAACTGATGTTAAAGAAGCCCAAAAGCTCATTGCGGAAGCGGGTTATCCGGGCGGCGCGGGAGCGCCTGAACTTGTTATTCGCCTGACGCCTTCGGCGGACGCTCAGAGAGTCGGCGCTCTCATGGCTGTCGCGTGGAAAGAAAAACTTGGGTTTAACGTACGTGTGGAGGTTATTCCCTACGAAAGTTACTTCCAGTCCATGAAGGAAGACAATTATAACATCGGATCTTCAACATGGATTGGGGATTTCGCCGATCCTTATACATTTTTACAGATGTGGCGCCGTGATTCAAATTTGAACGACGCGCGCTTGAATGACGATGAATATGAAGCGTTAATTGACAGATCGATGATGGAAGAGGGCGAAACCCGCATGGCTACCCTTGCCGAAGCTGAAAAACTTCTTCTTGACAGGGGAGTAGTGCTTCCGATTTTTTATCATCCTGCGTTAAATATTGTTGATACCGGTGAATTGGACGGATGGTTTCCGAACGCGCTTGATATTCATCCTTTTAAATATTTATCCTTTAAAGCCTACCGCCCCCTGCCCGGCGTCGCAATGACATTCTGAACATGATTCGAACCGGTATTGGCTGGGACATACACAAATTAAAAAGAGGCAGGCGTTTTTTGCTTGGCGGCGTTGAGATTCCCTTTCACAAGGGAGAGGAAGGTTATTCAGACGGAGACGTTCTTGCCCACGCGATCTGCGACGCGCTCTTGGGCGCGAGCGCTCTCGGCGATATCGGCGAATTTTTTCCTCCCGGCGATCCTGCTTTTAAAGATGCCGACTCAATGGAACTTTTGCGTAACGCCGCTTTGCGCGTAAAGAGGCAGGGATGGCGGATTGTAAACATTGACTGCATAATTGTCTGCGAAAAACCTAAAGTGCTGCCTTTCCGCGATGTTATACGTAAATCGCTGGCTGAAACGCTTGAAATCCGTGTTGAAAATGTATTCCTGAAAGGAAAAACCGCAGAAGGTCTTGGAACGGCAGGCAGGGGTAAAGCTGCGGAAGCATTTGCGGTTTGTTTGCTGGAAAAGAATGAATAAAATAAAATGGGATGATATTTTTTCAGTTCTTGAAGAATGGCGGGAAAAATTTTGCATGGAAGATCCTTCGGTAAGCACTGTGGCAGCGCATTACCGGCGTGATCCATGGGCTGTGCTCGCTTCTACAATTATAAGCCTTCGGACAAAGGATGAAGTTACCGCTGCCGCTTCGCGGAAGCTGCTTGAAAAAGCGGCTTCTCCTGCGGAATTGCACGTAATGAGAGAGGAAACAATCGCAAAGCTGATTTATCCTGCCGGTTTTTACCGAAATAAAGCGTCTTCACTGAAAAAAATAGCCGCAATACTTGTTGAGCGGTACGACGGCAATGTGCCTTCGTCAATGGAAGATTTGCTTGCGCTTCCGGGAGTGGGAAGGAAAACGGCAAACCTTGTGCTTAACGAAGCCTTCGATATTGACGCAATTTGCGTTGATATTCATGTTCACCGTATATCAAACAGGTACGGCTGGCTTGAAAGCAAAACTCCCGAAGAAACAGAAATGATCTTAAGGGAAATTCTTCCCGTTAAATACTGGAAGAGGATTAATTATCTTCTTGTTATTTATGGTCAAAAGCTCTGCCGTCCGGTGAGCCCTTATTGTTCGCAGTGCGTTATCGGAAAACACTGCAGGAAAAACGGCGTAGTGCGTTTCAGATAACACATTTAATGTCCTGTTATATGAAAACCGTATATAACAGGACATTAGCCGTTTTTATTTTATTAACCCGCTTTTGAAATTCCGTTAAGCTGTTTTTGCAGCGTTTTGTTAGCTGCCGCCTTGACAAGATCATATTCCATTTGAGAGAGAAGCCACAATTCAGGTTTTGTATTGAAATATTTTGCCAGACGTACAGCAATCGATGTAGTTATCCTGCTTTTATCAAGACTGATTAGTCTTAAAGCTGTTTGACTGCATTTAATTTCCTTTGAAAGTCTGTTGCAGTTTAAATCATTCCTGCTAATTAACTCCAGAAGAAGCGTTCCCGGAGATTTTTTTATTTTTGTTGGCATATTAACTCCTTAACATATAATATAGGAATTAATCATTGAAGAGTCGAGAAAAAAAATTATTTTTTATAATAATTCTTTTAAATGCCAAATTATTTTTTGTTTATTCATTCCTGTTATAATAACATGATTTTTTATACCGGCATTATTAAGAGTTTTAAGAGCATATTCATAATTACCGCAGAGATCTTCCGCTCTATGAGCGTCTGAAGTTATTATTACAGGAACATTTTTTTCTTTAAATAATCGTAAAAATGTTAATGAAGGATAAACATCGTTGATTTTTCCGCGGTTAATGCCTCCTGTATTAATTTCCGCAATTATGTGTTTTTCTGCAGCGATATGCGAAATTTCCGCTTGACGGTGCGCTTCATTTTCTGCTAACCATAAATTGGATTGAGTTCCGTCTGTCAGACAGTTTTTTTTGATTATATCTGCGTGGCCGAGAATTTCAAAACCGCCAAGGGTAATCATTTCCGCTAACGCGTCGTAATAACAATTCATTAAAGCGTTTCCGTCTCCGTTAAAACCATCGTTTAACCCCGCTGAAAATTCCCCCATTGGACCGTCAACTGTAAAAGGCTGTGCGCCGTTGGCTGGAATTATAAAATGTACGCTTCCGATAAGAAAATCAGGATTTAAAGATTTTATATCAATATCAAGCGCTGATCTTAATCCTTTAATATAATCAATTTCAAATCCGAGGAGCACTTCAAGTTTTCCTTTCCAGCGTTTTCTTGCCGCGAGAACCTGGTCAACATATTCATAAATAAGATTGTCTTTCATGAGCCAGTCGCCTTTTATGCCTGTTTTTTTTGTAATCGGAGCATGAGAGCTGAAGCCAATTGTGAGCAGTTTTTTTTCGTAAGCTGCAGCGCACATTGTTTCTATGTCATCCTGTCCGTCGCAGAAATTTGTATGTGTATGCATACTTGTTAAAAAATGTTCGTTTTTCATTTTAATTCTCCGGTTAAAGCGCCGCTTTTTTTATCAATATTCCCGTTTAAGTTGATTTTTACCGTGCTGTGCGGCTTGATTTTTGTAATTTGGTTTTTAACGCCCGTTAAAAGAACAAGTCCGTCCGCACAGCAGCAATATCTGCCAAAAAGACCGCTTGACAGTGGAAAGGCATCAGAAATAACGCGCGATTGCGTGTTTTCTGTCTTTTTTCCGGTTAAAAGATAACTTATTACAAGACGTTCTTTCGGAAGTCCTGCGGCAGCGGAAAGACGTTGAAGTTCATTTGAAACATTTTCTGTCTCAAAGGCAAAGTGGCACCATCGTTTTTGCCCTGAATTGCCTGCTAAAGGGCAGCTTTCCGTATGTGTACACGGCGAAAATGGCATGCGTTCCATTTTCAAAAAAGCATCGCGTAAAAAGGAAATAAACCTTCCCGATTGGGGTACGCCTGGTTCCGCCGTGAAAATGAAGGCTTCCTGAAGAGCCGTGTTGTGTAAAAACTCCGCGCTGTTATCTGCAAACTGTTTTAATTTTTCTGTATTGTTGTGGGGTATTTTTTCATATATTTCATTAAATAAATTTACTGCGCTGACAAGAGATGCTTTCTTTCCTTTGCCTGTTTTTCTTATATCAATATCGTCACGGATAAGGTTTATTTTCCAATTATTTTCACCTGCAAGAGCGTTAAAAAAATTTTTACCGGCATCAAGCGCGGGAGAACAGCGATCGATGCAGTTGATTTCGAGCGGAAGGTTTCGCAATTCAGGACGGGAAATCCAGAGAGCGGACACGAATGATAAAGGTCCGCTTCCAAGGTCTGTTACTATATCGCCGGGTTTTAATTTTAAATCAAGACAGGGAAGCAGAAAACATAAACGGTAAAGATTCCACGGTAAAAAATAATAAAGGTATGCTGAAAGCATTTCCGGGCGGCTAAGGTATGAGAGAGTTCTTTCTCCCCTGTTGTTTGTGAGAAGACGCGAAAGTTTCGCGATATTTAACGGAAGCGCGTTTTTGAAACGTCCGGGAATGGGAAAAGTTTTTTTTATTAATTCAGGAATTGCATCAAGAATCTGAAACAAAGCCATAAAACACTTTACCACAAATTAATATTAATGACAGCTTCGTAATTTTTAAATATTTCTTATTTACGGATAACTTCAGAAACAGGAATAATTTTACAGCCGGAGCGGATCAAAGCATCGAGCAATACATCAATACGCTGGAAAAGATATTCGTCTCTTCCTCCGGAAAGCGCGCCGAGCCGTACCGGAATAACAGCGTCAGATGATTTTTTTTGTATTATCTGTTCAATCATCTGCGAAGGAGAAATTTGACGCAGACTCAGTCTTACAGCTTCTTCCCTTGAAAGCCAATCTCCCGGATCAATTGTTCTTGTAATAGTTGCGTATCCTGCTGCCGCGGCAGCTGATGTTATAAGGCTGGAACTGCGGAAAAACGGCGGGTGCCAAAGCGGAGAGAGCTCGCTTCCCGTAGCGTGAAAGAATTCGTCTTCGTTACGCGCAAGTCCCCCGGCGATAAAATCGCCGGCGATGCGGTAACGCGTATCAGAAAAATCAATCGGAGCGTAAAAAAGAGACGCCGTTTCATGCCCGGCTTCTGCGATTGCCGCCGCCGCAAGAGGATGACGCCTTATAAAATCACCGTTTAAAAAAAAGGTCGCTTTTATATTTCGTTTTTTCAGAGCGGCAAGAGTTTGCAGCAACCCGGTGTCATCATCGTAAAGATCAAAGCACAGAGCGATCTGCGTCTGTCTCCCCGGCAGGCGGCTTGCGCTGCTGTCATAAGCGCCGTTTACTGAATGTCCGGAAACCAACGTTGTTGTGTTTGAAGAGACAGCGCTGCGTATTACCGGAACGTTAATATAATAACCTGCGTTCTGCGGTTCAAGGAAAACGCGGTAACGTTCTGATGAAAGGGAAACCGTTCGTAATTGCGGGTTGTCTGCGCTTGTCCACTGGTTTTGGCCATCGGTTGAAAACCATTCGTTACCTGTTCTTGCGAATATCTGTGAAATGCCGAAACCAAATTCCTCCGTTATACCTGAAAGACAAAGACGTCTGCTCTGATAGCCGGGATCGGAAATATTAACGCTTTCGATAAATCTTTCGCTGCCTGAAACTATATTATTATTATTTATCCACGCGCATGAAAAAATCTGTTCGTTTTTAAGTTTTTGAATTTGACGCCAATTTATAAAATCCCAAAGTTCAAGTCCGCTACCGCTCCAGAATACCGCTTTTGTTCCGTCAGGCGACAAAAGCCCTGCCGAAGAAGCCGGAACATTCGCGGAATTCAAATTCCTTGTAGAGTTTCCGGTGATTTCAAAACGCCATGCGATTGTTTTGTTTTTGTGCATGGCCGTAATCGCAAGAATACCTGAAGATGACCAAAGAACATTTATTTTTTCTGTACCATGAGGAATCATTATAAAAGGCAGATTGGAAAAGGCGGCGTCTTGAAATCCGGACGGGAAAACAAAAAAACTTTTGTCGTTTTTATTTACCAATACTGATCTTGAATCAGGCGATATCCAGTAACGATCAAGAGTTGGATTAAATTCAACCGGTATAACAGCCGAGACTTCGCCGATTGATAAAAAATCGCCGTAAACTGTCCTTGTAAAAAGCTCGTGATTATTTATCCGGTATAGAGTAGTACCTGTCAAAAAGTAAAAATCACCGAAGGATCCCCACGTAATTGAATTTATTCCGCCTGCACCCAGCATTCTGAACCGTTCGTCCACCAGAACAGATAAATCGCTGATAATCGGGAAATAATAAAGCCTGCCGTCCTTGCAATAAATAAAATATCTTGAGTCCGGATGCCATTTTGCAGGAAAATCCGCCGCAGGCAGTTCAACCCTTTCGCTGATCGTTTTTTTTACGCCGTTTGCCGTATCAATTAATAAAAGATTTCCGTAAGCAGTGCTTGTCGGCTCAACATAGAGAACCCATCTGCCGTCAAATGACACTTCCAGTTTCTGGAGATCTCCGGGTAAAGGCGTATTTTTCGCTGCGAACGACGGATATCCGGGAAGCGGAGAAGGAAGACCTCCCGATACAGGGATCCTTGCCGCTCCGAAACGGTTAACCGCAAGAACTGTTCTTCCGTTGTCAATCAGTTGAAGTTTTTCAGGAAATGCGGTGAGCTGCTGAAAGGACATATCCGCAAGCGCTGTAATAAAAATCGCATGCTGATCCCCGGAATCGACTCTGTATAGAAGCCTGTCGTCGCTTAATAAGTTTAAGCCGCTAAAACTGACGCTCTGAAGCAGAAAAACCGGAAAAAGTAAAACAAGCAGAAAAGCAGGTATTTTCTTTTCTTTCATCCGGATTACCTGTCTTTTTGCGTCAGGAAAACATCAAGTTCCTTCTCCAGATCGTATAGGCGATCTTCCATTTCCTGGATGCGCCTGATTGAGTATTTTATCTGCCGGCTTTTCAATTTTTCGCAGGCTTCACCTACAACTTCACTGAAAGTATATCCTTCCTGCGGCGGAACCATACTTGTGATGCGCTGTTCCCAGCCAGGCACAGCCGCAGATTTATCGTCTAATGTCATACGTTAATTTTAATATTATTGATGTCCAATTTCCACTGAAATTTCCGCTCTGGCGGAAGTAACGGAACCCTCCGGTTCTTCATAAGCGCGTATAAACGTAAACGCCGCCAGAAAAGCCAGTAAAATAAAAATTAATTTTCTCATGGGAACTCCCGTATTATATCAGGTTTTATCTCATTAAATCAAGCGGATTAATAAGTTTGTTGTTTTTGTCATATATGGTGAAATGCAGATGCGGTCCAGTACTGTAACCCGTATTGCCTGCTTCTCCGATTTTTTTGCCCCTAGCCACTCTTTCTCCCTGTTTTACAGAGAATGAATTTAAATGACCGTAAAGGGTTTTATAGCCGTTATCGTGTGTTACTATAACGTATTTTCCGTAAAGCCAGTTTTCTGTCACTACTGAAACTCTTCCGTCCAGAGCCGCCACGACAGGCGTGCCGGTATTTGCCCTCAAGTCTATTCCTGTGTGGAAATTTAACGCTCCGCTGATGGGATCTTTTCTCATGCCGAAATGACTTGTTATATACCTGCTTGGAACCGGATAGATAAACAATTCTCCCAGACTTAATCTGAGATCCATGTCATTCATTCTGGCTCCCGGAATAAAAAGCGTTTCTCCCGCTTTTATATTATCGCTCTTAATATCATTTACATCGAGAATGACTTCCAGAGGCACATTATACGAAACTGCGATTTTTGTCAGAGTGTCGCCGTTTTTTACCTGATACGGTATTCCGTCAATATTCGGCACCCGCAGCATCGCTCCTTCCTGCAGGGTTCTGGCGTTACGGATTTCATTGGAAGCTATTATGGCGCCGATGCTTACATCGAAAACTTTGGCGATTCCGGAAACAGTGTCTCCCCTTTTAACCTTGTATTGCTGCCACTCAAACGCAATAAGGTGGTTTTGGTCATTGTTGCTGTGTTCATTTGAAATTTGAGGCTCCTCAATGTAGGAAGATGCCCCTTCATCCTGAGCCGGGAATAAGTCCGTAATTCCCATCGCGGCGTATGTCATTATCTGCTGCTCAGCGCCTGTATCCGGCTGGTAAACATAATTTTCCGGGAATTTTATGTTTATGTCTTCCCAGTTAAAAGCAGCCAGGGCTATTACAATGGTGCCGCAGATAACCGCTATTGTCGGAAGGGAAGGCAAAGGAATTGTAAACCCGCTTGATTTTTCGCCGCTCATTTTTTCAATTCCGGGTTCAGCCAGTTTTTTCCGCGGAAATATATTTAATTTTCTTTTCAGGAGTTTATTTGTTCTTTTAATTTTATCTGATGACATAAATATGGCAGCGGATTTTTTCTTTTTTGAACGGACAGGTTTTTGACTGAACTGGCTCATAAATACGGAATTAAAACCTGCCGATTTATTATTATGTCCGAAAGACGGTGTTTTTTGTCTTTTTGTTATGTTCTGCTTTTCATTTATCACTGCCATACTGGGTTTATCGACAAAAAACTGTATTGGGATTATATATGATATAGATATGAATGTAATAAAAGCTGTTATTCTGGCGATTTCAACTGCGTTTATTTTAAAATTATTCGTTTTTGATTTTATTATAGCTCAGGGACATTCCATGGAACCTGCGATTAAAGACGGAACTGTCCTGATTGTAAACCGCCTGAGTTACGGGATACGGCTGCCTTTTGTGAAGGAATTCATAATTAACTGGGCTATTCCCAAACCGGGAGAAGTAGTGGTTTTTTATACGCCTGACGGAGAATTGGCTGTTAAACGGTGCGTTATGCTGACCGAATTCGGAGGTTTACATTTTGAAGGAGATAACGGGAATGCTTCATACGACTCCCGATCATACGGTCCGGTTTATGTCAGCAGCATTGTCGGAAAGGTAATAGGTCATTGAATGAACCGGAACAACCGTTACGTCATAATTTTCTCCGTTATGGGGCTTTTGGCTGCCGGCATTCTTGTTCACTATGCAATGCTGATGCTAAAAGGCGCGCCTTCTCCTGTTATACGGCAACCCGACATATTCAGGGAACGCGGCGCGATCCTTGACCGGAACGGGCGTTTTCTCGCTCTTCAGATAAGATTTGCCGATGTCGGCATTTGGAAACCGTCAATAAACAATGCCGAGTTATTGGCAAGCGAACTTGCGCCGGTGCTTGATATGACTCCTTCAGAAATTCGCGGCAAAATTGACGCTTCCGAATCGAACTTTTTTTTCCTGAAAAAACAAATTGACGATGCTTCAGCAAGAGCCCTTTCTTCCGTAATTGAAGAAAAAAAAATAAGAGGCGTTATGATTCAGCCTGTTGTCGGCAGGCTTTATCCCGAGAAAAATCTTGCAAGCCAGGTAATCGGTTTTGTCGGAGATAATAACAGGGGACTGGAAGGAATTGAATTTGCGTTTAACAGTATTCTTGACGGAGCGGAAAACGAGAGCAGGCAGGCAAAGGGTTCTCAGGTTTATCTGACCATTGATGCGTACATTCAGTATATTCTGGAACAAATAGCCTCACGGACGATGGATGAAACAGGCGCAGAAGCTGTGATGCTCCTTGCAATGGATCCGCGTACCGGAGATATTCTGGGATCTGTGTCATCTCCGGGATATGATCCCAATAATTTCAGCGATTCAAATATAACCAACAGGATGAACAGACCGGTTATCTGGGCATATGAGCCAGGTTCTGTTTTCAAGGTTTTTACCGTTGCCGCTCTCATGGATTCGAGAGCTATTTCCGCAAACTCAGTTTTTAACTGCGGCGGAGTTTATGTTACAAAAAGCGGCAGCCCTATTAACTGTCTCGGCGCTCACGGCAGGGTAACGGCAAGAGAAATAATAATTCATTCATGCAATGCAGGAGCTGCCTATGCTTCGGATAATTTAAACAACAGGGATTTTTATCTCTTGTTGAATAATTACGGTTTTGGAGCGCGCACAGGAGCGGGAAGCCCCGGCGAGACAGCCGGGTATTTTGCAAATGACAGCCAGTGGTCTGATCGCTCAAAACCGACTCTGGCTATCGGGCAGGAGATTGCGGTTTCCGCCTACCAGATGCTTCAGGCGGCAAGCGCCATTGCAAACGACGGAGTTCTTGTTCCTCCAAAAATATTACTGAAAACTGTATCCGCCGACGGAAGAACTGTAACGCCGTGGGAAGGGGAAGAAAGCCGCCGTGTTTTAAACGCGGAAACCGCGAAAGCCATGCGCTCTTATATGGTTGATGCCGCTTCCGGCATAGGGACGGGCTGGCGCGCCGCTGTTGAAGATCTTTCGCTTGCTGTAAAAACCGGCACCGCTCAAATTATAGATCCTGCGACAAGAAGGTACTCTGATACGGATTTTATTGCCAGTTGCATCGCTCTTCTTCCGGCTGAATCTCCTTCGCTTATTCTCTACCTTGCAATTGTAAAACCGCAGGGTGAAATCTTCGGCGGCAGAATCGCAGCTCCGGCAATCCGTGAAGCGGCTGAAGCCTTGATTGACTATATCGGTATTCCGCGCGGACGCAATCCGCAGATTAGCCATCCGCCCGCTGTCAACATTCCTGCAGGTCGCCTTCCTGAAATGGAAGAATATATTCCTGATTTTACAGGAATTTCTAAGCGTGTTCTGCTTCCGCTGCTGCTGCGCGGCGATTTGAATGTTGAGATTCGCGGCGACGGATGGGTTCGCCGGCAGGAGCCTCCAGCCGGAACTCCTGTAACAAACGGAATGTCAATAATACTGGAACTGGAATAGAATGTCTTTTTTTGAAACAAATAAATTTATTCTTCAAAATCAATATCCCGGGCTTCTTGAAGAAATCAGCGCGGACAGCGGGGGAAATCTTTCCGCAGGGGATTTTTTAACTGAAACTTCGGCATCCGGAGAGCCGGCGTTATGTGTAAAGGGAATATACGTTCATTCAATGCGCGATCCTGTGCGCGAAGCGCAGCGTCTTGTGCAAACCGCAGATACCGGCAAAGATTTTATGGTTATTCTTGGATTTGGACTTGGATACGCGGCGCAGGCAGCCGCAGGTCAGCCTGTCGTTATTGTTGAAAAATATAAAAATCTTTTATTAAAGGCTTTTGAACTGAGAGATTTTTCCGATCTTCTCAGCAGTAACAGGGTAATTTTTGTTATCGGAGGATCTGGCGATGGAATAATGAACGCTCTCGCCGTTGCGTGCAGACTTGCCGGCAATGTCGGTGAAAAACCTTCCTTCTCCGTTATCCGCAACAGAGCGCTTTATGATCTTGATAAAGAGTGGTACGGAGCGGTAGAAGAAAAAATCCGCACATGGTCAATGAAGGATGATGTAAACAGCGCAACCTTCAGGCGCTTCGGCAGACGATGGGTTAGAAACCTTTCGCGCAATATAAGCGCGATACGCGATTGTCCGGGCATTTCGCGGCTGAGCTCCCTTGCCGGAGAAGGCGTACCGCTGCCTGTTTTTCTTGCCGCGGCAGGACCAAGTCTTGACAGGATCGTTCCTTTGTTACGCGACATTTACAACAAATGTATAATTGTAGCTGTTGATACAAGCCTTCGCTTTTTTCTGAAAAACGGCATAGAGCCTGATTTTGTCCTTGTTGTTGATCCCCAGTTCTGGAACAGCCGCCACCTTGATCGCTGCATTGACGGGAACAATGTTCCCAGAACAGTCCTTGTCGCTGAATCCGCCGTATATCCTCCTGTGTTAAATATTCCTTTCAGAAAGACTTTTTTATGCGGATCAATGTTTCCTTTCGGAACTTTTATTGAGAATCGGGTTGATCCAAAGGGGGTACTCGGAGCCGGAGGTTCTGTCGCTACTACAGCCTGGGATTTTGCACGCAGTCTTGGAGCAGGCGATATCTGGATTGCAGGGCTTGATCTTGCCTTTCCTTCCTTAAAAACGCATTTCCGCGGCGCCCGTTTTGAAGAACAGGCGAATTCGCAGTCTGACCGTTTTCACCCTGTTGAAACATGGGTTGTTCGCGCTCTGCGCGACGGTTTTCCTTTCAAAGCGCCGTGCGCCGGCGGGGGACGGGTGCTTACAGACAGACGTCTTTCACTTTATGCCGCATGGTTTGAAAATAAATTCAGCGTTTATAATAATGTGCGAAATCATTTTCTTTTCCCGGAAGGGTTATTGATCGCAGGGATGCAGGCGGCAGAGACGCGGGATTTTCTTTCTTTGCCTGAGCGCCGGGACGAGATTAACAAGCGCATTGATAAAATACTCATGCAGATTGACAATGAATTTTTCGATCCAGATGAAACTCTGAAAAGAGCCAAACGTTATGGGAATGCAGTTTCTTTGTTAAAACAAGGGCTTGTTAAAATTAAAATCGCTGCAGATGAAGGAGCGCAGATTACGAAACATTCAATGAAGCGTGATTTAAATCCTTCGCAGCGCAATAAAGTAATGAATGAACTTGATGATATTACGAAACGGATTTCGAACAGTGAAGTAAAAGAAGTTGCCAGTTTTTTATTCCCGCTTGCAGAGAATGAAGATAAACTTTCCGGCGATCCATTCGACAATTATTTAAATTCTTCCTTCAAACTTTTTTCTTCTTTATCAGAAACTGTGTCCGTTAATTTAAATTATTTAAAATAATTTTTCCGGCGTTATGGGTTTACTCAATTTTTTAAAAATATCCCGGAAGGGTATTTCATATAATTATAAAATCATGCTTCAATATGATACACAGAGAAAAAGGGGATAAATTAAGAAAAAGATATTTGCCGCTGCTATATTGATTATTTGTCAAATAACGTTATCATTTACCTATATAGAAAATCGCTTTGTCTTAATTATGTTAATTTTTACTTTTACTACAGCTTTATTTGTCCAGTCGCCGGCTGATGAGCTGGAAACTTTTTTAAATTCAGAAACAATTACATGAGGGTAGGCAGCTCGTTTTATACTGCAGGCAGCTGATGTTATAACTACATCAGATACTGAGGAAGCGTTCTGGTATGCTGCAGCGCGGAAATGGCTTCCGCTTGATTCAGATCCTGATGATGCGGCGAGGATGGACGGAATAGCGCTGCTTTTAATGCGCGCTTTTAATATTCAGGGCGGTGTTATGTACATCATGACAGGAAGCCCGCATTATGCTTTTCGGGAGCTTGTTTACAAAGGCATAATTCAGGACAGAACCGACAGGTATCAATTCTTATCCGGATAGCAGTTGGTTTTTTATACCAGCAAGATATTGGGAGAACGTGAAAAAGACGAAGAGGACGCCGCGAAATTCGCGGAAGAAAGATTTGCAAGGGAAAAAAGGAACATTTGGTTCCGGAGTCTTATGATTTCGGTCTTTTGTTTAATCAGTATACCGCTGCCTATATTTTCCCCCAGGAAGATAAAAACATGGATTCTGAAAAAGAATTTGAATTTAGCGCAGGACTTGTGCCGAGGGTATCTTTTATCCTGGGAAATATTGGCGCTTTCTTTATCTCCGGCGATTTAACATGGGAATTTACTATAAATTTCCGGGAAAGACTGACAGTATGGTTTCGCTTTTATTAAACAATGCTTCAGGAGAAGACAGGTTTCTGTCCGAAGATGTCAAAATACCGTTCAGCGGATATACTCCTTTAACTACAAGGTATTTCGGAGATATTTTTCAGACAGAGATGGCAGGTTTTACAGTTTTAAGTTTGAATTATTCCGGTAATTTAAATCGGATATTCAGAGCGAAATTTTCCGCAACATATTTTATCCGCAACGGCACCGGTACCCGGATCGGCAATCTTATCAGCGATCCGGGAATAGGCTAAAATAATCTTGGCGCTGAAGTTTCAGCGCAGTTAATTTTTACTCCATTTTCAGATATACAATACAGAATGAGCATAGGAGCTTTTTTTCCGTCTTTTGGAAATAACTGGACAAATGCTCAGCCGGTCTGGCGGATTGATTTATCAACTGTTTTCGGCATCTACTAAATTTTTATGAGGAGATGTTTATGAAAAAAGCGATTTTATTTGTTTTGATGATTTTGCAATTATTTTTTCCGGTTACTCGCAAAACGGAGTAATCAGGGAAATAACCGGCGAAGTAGAAATAAAAAATCCGGATCTTCAGTATTTACCGCCGCAAGTGCAGGTGCAGTTATTTCCGGGGATACTGTTATTTCAACACGCGGACCTGTCGGTTCTGAATTAACCGGCGGCTCTTCATCTACTTCTCCTGCCGTTCCAAGCGAAGAGCTTTCTGTCATAATTGAATGGGAGGAATAGTAAAATCAATATAAAAAATGCTCATAAACTTCAATTGATGTGAAAAACATCGCCTGTATTAATATTTTCTTTTAAAAGCCGGAGAATCTTCCGGTTTTTTTGGAAATTCCCTATAAAAATAAAAAAAATTTGGCAAATTCCTGTAAAATATATTATATTTAATGTACATATTCGTGATTTAAACAATAAGGATATATAGTGATAAAACAAGATTTTCCCAAAGTTCATTTTTATGATCAGGATTTTGTTGATATTTACGATAAAACATGGGCATGGATACAGGATTGCTGGAATAATGGGAGTGAAAAGAACGGGATTGAGGGAAAATTCTTTTCTTTTCCGGAATCTCCTGCTGTAAATCAGGCTGATGCCATATATTCCTCATTCTTTCTTGTCTATTCGAACAGGATTTATCAGGCTCATACCACCTTGGATATTTTTTACAACAGGCAGGAACCTAACGGAGCGATCCGGTGCGCTTATGATATATCCACCGGTTCGCCTTCAGCAGACAAGGAAAACCCTGAAGGTCTTGGAATTCCTCTTTTTGCCTGGGCTGAACATAATATCTATCATAAATCCGGAAATAAAAAACGCGTAAAGGACGTTCTTTCCATTCTGTGCAAGTACTCTGCCTGGATAGATTCTGTTTTTAAAAAACCCAACGGTCTTTACAAAACGCCTCTTTGCGTCACCGGCATGGGAAATTTACCGCGCGGAGACGCGTATTATGCGATGGATTTTAACGCCATTATGGCAATTAACATGCTTTATATGTCTGCGTTAGCTGACATTTTAAACGACAAGGAAACCAGTTTTCAGTATAAAAGACAGTATTTTTCACTGAAGACAAGAATCAATTCATTAATGTACAATTCTTCGGACGGTTTTTATTATGACATCAGTAAAAACGAAAAACAAGTTCCCGTAAAAACGATTGCTGGTTACTGGCCCCTTCTCGCTGAAATCCCCAACGGAGAAAAAGCTGAGAGGATAATTGACAAACTTTCGGATCCTAAATTTTTCGGCACGCCTCACCCTTTTCCTACGGTTGCTGTAAGCGAAAAAGATTTTGATGAAATAGGCCGTGGTTTCCGAGGTTCTGTTTTTCCCCACATGACGTTTATGGTTATCAAGGGGCTTGAGCGTTATCAGAGGTGGGACCTGGCAAGAGAGAGCGCCATCAGGCATGTTTATTTTATGCTTGATTCGATGAGTCCTGACGGGAATCATCACAAGGGCAATCTTTGGGAAGCGTATCTGCCTACGAAGGAAGGTCCTGCAAAATGGCCGGGAAAAACCGCTTTTCCCCGTCCCCAATATCTCACCTATGACGCGCTTTCCACCATTTGTCTCACCATCGAAAATATCGTAGGGCTTTCAATTTCACTTCCCCGTAAAACAGTGGACTGGGTTATTCCAAATCTGGAGATTATGGGCGTTGAAAATCTATCGCTCAAGAACAATATGATCACGATTCTCTCAAACAAAAGCGGCAGGGGCTGGGAGATACATATGGAAAGCGAGAAACTCTACTATTTCACAATAAACATTCTGGGCGTAAAAGAGAAAACCCTGCCTATTCCTTCCGGAAAATGTTCAATACTGATTGATAAACTGTAAACGCATGAGTACGACCATCACCGCCATTATCGAGATTGGTTCCACAGGCATCAGGCTTAATGTCGCGGAAATTCAATCAGGAGGGAAATGGCAGGTGCTCGATCGCGCAGTGCGCCCTGTCTCCCTTGGCAGGGATGTGTTTACTTCCGGCGTGCTGTCCCGTGAATCAATGATGGAATGTCTCTCTGTCCTCCATAACTACCGCGAACTTCTTTCCGGGTGGGGCATTGCAGATAACAACATTCACGTAATTGCGACAAGCGCTCTTCGGGTTGCGCGTAACAGGGATGTTTTTGTCGATCGCGTGTATCAGGAGATGGGTTTTAATCTTGTCATTATTGAGGGTATAGAAGAAAACAGGCTTATGTATCTGGCTGTGCGTTTTGCACTGAAGCAGGATCTTCCCCTGTTCTGGCGCGCAAACTCCATGATTATTGAGATTGGCGGCGGTTCAACGGAAATTATGCTTCTTCGTCGGGGGCAGATGGTTGCAGCTCACAGCCTTAAAATGGGAACAATTATTATTGATCAACATTCGCGCCACGGACTTGGCGCTGGTATTTTCTACGAACGGTTCCTTAACGAAAATATCAAGAACACGCTGGGTATGTTAAATCTTGAAATGGATCTTGCCCATGTCAGAACCATTGTTGCGGCGGGAACTGACGCTAGGATTGCGGCTGACAAGGCGGGAAAGGAAGTAAATGAAAATTTCCGGATAATTGAACGCGATGCTTTTTTTAAATTTACAGAGAAACTGCGCAACTATAGCATTAAAGATACGATAAATGAATTCGGCGTTTCCTATGCCGATGCCGAAGGAATAGTGCCTGGTTTACTTGTACTCAAACTTTTTCTTGAACGCGCAGGAAGCGCCAATCTTGCGGTTCCGCTTGTAACAATACGCGACGGGTTTCTTGTCGATTTAACTTCCGGCGTTGATTCATCGCTGCAGGATGAATTTTTTTCACAGATTATCGCTTCTGCGGTTAATCTTGGACGCAAGTATCATATTGATGAAACACACAGCCGTCAGGTTGCAAGGCACTGCATGATCATTTTCGACGCCCTTGTTAAGGAACACGGCATGAAGGGCCGCCATCGGATAATGCTTGAAGCGGCAGCCATACTTCATGATATCGGCTCGTATATCAGAACGTCCGGTCATCAGAAACACGGACACTATATTGTATCCAACTCCGAAATTTTCGGATTGCATAATGATGAATTGAATATTATCGCCAATGTTATAAATTATCACAGGGGAGAACCGCCGACGCAGTCGGATATTGAATACATTCAGCTTCAGCGCGAAGAAAGAATCCTTGTGTTAAAGATGGCGTCAATTTTAAGGGTTGCTGACGCTCTTGATCGCGGTCATTCTCAGCAGATAAAAAATATCAGAGTTGAACGCCGTCATGAAGCAATTATTCTGCATACAGACAGATCTTACGATCTTTCGCTTGAACAGATGGGTATTGAAGACAAGGGTGGGATGTTTCAGGACGTATTTGGCTACAAGGTTATTTTAAATTGACAGATTTAGCGGGCAATCTTTAACCGGAATTGTTTTAGCTGTTCCAAATATGATATAATTTACAAAATGGAAAAAAACGAACAAAAAGAAACTGCGATTCCCTGCCTCAGCCGCGATCTATCATGGGTTAATTTTAACGAACGGGTTCTTAACGAGGGCTTGCGCAGGGAACTGCCATTGCTTGAGCGGATTCGTTTCTTATCAATTGTATCAACGAATTTTGATGAATTTTTTATGATAAGGGTTGCCGCGCTTAAAAGGCTAGCAAAAACAGAAACCGGGAAATCCATTGATATCTGCGGTCTGACGGCGGAGCAGCAGCTTAGGGAAATATCCTTAAAAGTACACTCAATTATTAAGAAACAATACGATTGCCTGAGAGAAGAGATTTTTCCCGGTCTTGCCAAAAACGGATTATCGCTTCTGCGCCCTGATTCCTGGTCTGTCCCTCAACTTGATTTTCTTGATACCTTTTTTGCAGGTCATATTTATCCTGTTCTCACTCCTCTGAGACTGGAGCCGGACAAGCCGATGCCGTTTATTGAAAGCAGATCGTTAAACGCCGCTTTTCTACTTGAACCGGACAGGGCGCCCAGTTCTACAGCGGCTGATGTACATGATGAACTTAAAGTCGTTGTCCCCCTTCCGAAAATTCTTAACAGGCTTGTCTGGCTGCCCGGTTTTGACAACATGTCAGCTAACGCAGAGGGGGATAAGGAAAAATTCTGCTTCGCTCTGCTGGAAGACGTTATTGTCACATGGGGAGGTTATCTTTTTCCCGGTTATCGCATTAAGGAGAGCATGGTGTTTAAAATCAACAGGGACGCTGATTTTTCTGTTGATGAGCAGAGAGACGAAGATTTTGTTGAAGCCATGGTTGAGGTTTTAGAAGGAAGGGAAAGAGCCGATGTTATACGAATGGTTTATTCACCCGGCAGCGACAAGCTGAGGGATGAACTTGCAAGGCGTTATTTGCTTGCAGACATTCCTGATTCAAACGAAAGTTTCCGCTTTGCGGATGATTATCTTTATGAAGTTGACGGACCGATTAACCCTGTTGATTTTATGGAACTTTCGAATGCAGCCAGCTTTGAAGATTTAATTGAAAAGCCGTGGAAGATCTATAAATCCGCTGATTTTAACGAAGAAACTTCGATTTGGGATCGTATAAGTCAGGGTGATTGCCTTTTGCATCTGCCCTATCAATCATTTGATCCTGTTATACGCTTTTTTCAGGATGCCGCCTCCGATCCGCAGGTTGTCTCAATCAGAACAGCGCTTTACAGAACAGGCGGTGCAATTCCGGGGATTGGCATTAACTCAGGCTCATCAGGTTTTTCTCCTGTTGTAAGAGCGCTTGAACAGGCGGCGCTTAACGGCAAGCATGTAACCGCGGTTGTTGAGCTGAAAGCGCGTTTTGACGAAGAGAGGAACATTTCATGGGCGAACAGACTGGAAAAAGCGGGCGTTATTGTTGTTTACGGGCTATCAAATCTCAAGGTTCATTCAAAGATCACAATGGTTATGCGCCGCGAAAATGAGCGCATCAAGCGTTATGTGCATTTATCAACAGGCAATTACAATTACAGAACGGCAAAATATTATGAGGATATCTGTCTATTTACATGCAGGGAAGATATTGCCTATGACGCGGGTTTAATTTTTAACATGCTTACCGGTTATTCAGTTGTTCAGCAGATGATGAGACTGACGATTGCGCCTGCAGGTTTAAAACGCCGTTTTTTGGAATTAATCGAAAGGGAAGCGAACAGGGCAAAACATGAATACCCTTCCAGAATTATGGCAAAGATGAATGCGCTTACTGACATCGATATTATTAAAGCGCTTTATGCGGCTTCCAGAGCGGGAGTAAAAATCTCGCTTTGTGTGCGCGGCATCTGTACATTAATTCCGGGTATTCCGGATATTTCTGAAAATATCCGCGTAATCAGCGTTGTCGATCATTATCTTGAACATTCGCGCATTTATTATTTTTCCAACGGCGGCGCGGAGGAACTGTATCTTGCTAGCGCGGACTGGATGCTGCGTAATCTTGAAAAACGGGTGGAGATTCTTTTCCCTGTTCAGGACGAAAAACTCCGCGCGGAATTAATCGATGTTCTTAACGCTTATTTCCGCGACAATTGCCAGGCTTCTCTCCTTGACAGAGAAAGCAACTGGACGCGCCTTGTCCCCGCGGAAAATGAATCTCTTTTCCGCGTTCAAAAAGAAATGCACTCCCGCGCGGCAGGAGCAGGTGAAATTCCAGGTCCTGCGAAAATGGAATATACAGTGAGAAGAAGCCCTCAAGCGGTAAAAAATGACGAATAACGGAGTTTGATCAATAATCAACCGGGTTCTGGAACAGCTTTAGCGATTAAAATATTTTAAGGAGAAAATTATGGATATTTATTATTTAATTCTTGTAGTGCCGACTCTTCTTTTATCAATGTGGGCGCAGTTTATGGTAAAATCCACTTTTTCAAAATATTCAAAAGTACAATGCACCAGCCGAATTACCGGAATGGACGCCGCTGTTCTTTTATTAAAAGCGAATAACATCAATAATGTTCAGGTTGAAGCGGTTAAAGGTTCGCTGACGGATCATTACGATCCTTCGGCGAAAAAACTGCGGCTTTCCGAACCTGTATACGGAGTTCATACAATCGCGGCTGTCGGCGTCGCGGCTCATGAAACGGGGCATGCCATACAGCACGCTAAACACTGGGGACCTCTTGCTTTGCGAAGCATTCTTGTGCCTGTCGCGAACATCGGTTCGAAATTTGGTCCTGTAATGGCGGCTATAGGACTTGGCATTACCGTAGCCGGAAATGCTGTTTCATCTATCGCGTCATTATTGATTATCGGGGGAATTTTGCTTTTCAGCGGCGCTGTTCTTTTTTATCTGATTACGCTGCCTGTTGAATTTAACGCTTCCAGCCGCGCAATAAAAATCCTTCGTTCCAATAAAGTTCTTAATGAAAGAGAACTCAATGATGTTAAAAAAGTTTTAACAGCTGCAGCTTTAACCTATGTCGCTTCGGCGCTCACTGCGGTCGCAAACTTGCTGCGCCTTGTTCTGCTTGCTCGCAGACGATAATGAAAGACAATACTAACGAACCCATCGAAAAACAACTCTGGAAATCAGCCGACAAACTCAGAAAAAACATTGACGCAGCCGAGTATAAGCATATCGTTCTAGGATTGATTTTCCTTAAATATATCTCTGATGCCTTTGAAGCGCTTTACAACAAGCTGGTCAAACAAAAAAGTGAAGGAGCCGACCCCGAAGATAAAGACGAGTACAAAGCGGAAAACGTTTTCTATGTGCCAAAAATCGCCAGGTGGTCTCATTTGCTGTCAAAAGCAAAATTACCTACCATTGGCAAAGATGTTGACAACGCGATGGACGCAATCGAGAAAGACAATCCCTCTCTTAGAGATGTACTTCCCAAAGTATTTGCAAGGGGCAATTTAGACCCGACTAATCTTGGCGGATTAATCGACTTTATTGGAAACATTGCTTTTACAGACGCAAAAGAGCGAAGCGCAGATATTTTGGGTCATGTGTTTGAATATTTCCTTGGCGAGTTTGCGCTTGCCGAAGGCAAAAAGGGAGGGCAGTTCTACACTCCGCGAAGCGTTGTTGAGCTTCTTGTAGAAATGCTCCAGCCGTACAAGGGTCGAGTTTTTGACCCATGCTGCGGTTCCGGCGGAATGTTTGTACAATCAGAAAAATTTGTGGGAG